>ERZ1699650.15-NODE-15-length-262612-cov-9.395518_pt1 | contig 262612 bp, 250 predicted proteins | sample MGYA00581512_ERZ1699650 | MGnify/ENA primary metagenome ERZ1699650 (study PRJEB42348, sample SAMEA6618698) | metagenome | isolation source: Polyester-degrading enrichment culture growing on monomer terephthalic acid, Te | collected 2019-05-17 ...
CCCCCTAATCCTGTGCGGGAGCGCCCCCTAATCCTGTGCGGGAGCGCCCCCTAATCCTGTGCGGGAGCGCCCCCTGATCCTGTGCGGGAGCGCCCCCTGATCATTGGGGGATCGTCGGGGGCGATTCTAGTTTTCGGGGTCAGGTCAGGCGCACGAGGGCATGGCGTTTTTTGCCCGCGCTGAGTTTGACCGGATTGGCAAGGGTATCTGCACGCAGCATCAGCCCGGCGTCGGTCAGGGGGGCGTCATCCATGCGAGCGCCGTTTTCCGAGATCAGGCGTTTTGCCTCTTTGCCCGATTTTGCCAGCCCTGCGCGCACCAGCAGTTGCACGATGGAGATACCGTCACCTGCTACCTCGTCCTGTGTGAGGTCCAGTGTGGGCAGGTCGTCGCCGACCCCGCCTTTTTCGAACACTTCGCGTGCGGTTTCTTCGGCGGCTTTGGCGGCATCGGCCCCGTGCAGCAGGGTTGTGACTTCGTTCGCGAGGATGATTTTCGCGGCGTTGATATCGGAGCCTTGCAGGGTGCCGAGGCGTTCGCATTCGTCAACCGGCAGTTCGGTATAGAGTTTGAGGAAGCGCCCGGTGTCGGCATCGGTGGTGTTGCGCCAGAACTGCCAGAATTCATAGGGCGAGAGCATATCGGGGTTCAGCCAGATCGCGCCGGATTGCGATTTGCCCATTTTCTTGCCATCCGAGGTGGTCAGCAGGGGCGATGTAAGCCCGAACACCTGATGTTCGATCACGCGGCGTGTCAGGTCGATGCCGTTGACGATATTGCCCCATTGATCCGATCCGCCCATTTGCAGGATGCAATCGTAGCGTTGGTTCAGTTCCAGGAAATCATAGGCTTGTAGGATCATATAGTTGAATTCGAGGAAGGAGAGCGATTGTTCGCGGTCCAGCCGGGATTTCACCGATTCAAACGACAGCATCCGGTTGACGGAAAAATGCCGCCCGATGTCGCGCAGGAAATCGAGGTAGTTCAGCCCGTCGAGCCATTCGGCATTGTTGATCATCAGGGCGGGGTTACCCTGCTGTTCGTAATCGACATAGGCGGCGAATACGCGTTTGATGCCTGCGATATTGTTGTCGATTTGATCGGGTGTGAGCAGGGGGCGTTCATCGGCGCGAAAGCTGGGGTCGCCCACCTTGGTCGTGCCGCCGCCCATCAGGGTGATCGGTTGGTGCCCGGTTTTCTGGAACCAGCGCAGCATCATGATCTGGATCAGCGAGCCGACGTGCAGCGATTTTGCTGTGGCGTCAAAGCCGATATAGGCAGCGCGCATGCCCTGGTTCAGTGCCTCATCCAGGCCCTGATAATCGGTGCAATCGGCCAGAAAGCCGCGTTCGATCATCACGCGCATGAAGTCTGATTTGGGGTGGTAGGTCATGGCTCTTGTCCGTCTGTGATTTGCGCGGCATGTATATGGGTCAAATGGGCAGAGGAAAAGGCCATGTTGAAGGCTGATTTAGAGGCGGGTGCGTTGCGCGTGTTGGGGGCCATGTCCGGCACGTCATTGGACGGGGTGGATGTGGCGGTGGTTGACACCGACGGGGTGGTGATTTCCGGGTTTGGCGGATCGCGGTATCGGCCCTATTCCGGGGCCGAGCAGGCGGTGCTGCGGGCGGCATTGGGGTGTTGGCCCGGCGATGCGGGTGTGGCTGCTGCGGCGGCATTGGTCGAGGCGGCGCATATCGAGGCCATGCGCGGGTTTGATGTGGCGTTATGCGGGTTTCATGGTCAGACGCTGGCCCATGATCCTGATAATTTCCGCACCCATCAGGCGGGGGATGGTGCGGCGGTCGCTGCGGCATTGGGCGTGCCTGTGGTTTGGGATTTCCGGTCCGGTGACATGCAATTGGGCGGGCAGGGTGCGCCGCTGGCACCGTTTTTCCATTTTGCCTGTGCCAAATATATCGGTGCGGATGCGCCATTGGCGTTTTTGAATTTGGGCGGGGTGGGCAATATCACCTGGGTCGATCCGGCCAAGGCGCGCCCCGAGGATGAGGGTGCGTTATTGGCGTTTGACACCGGCCCTGCCAATGCGCCGTTGAATGATCTGATGATGCAGCGCCGCGGTGTGGCGTTTGACAAAGACGGGGCGCTGGCCGCGACGGGTCAGGTGGTGGATGGCGCGTTAGAGCTGTTTCTGGACGAGCCGTATTTTTACAAGATGCCGCCCAAATCACTGGATCGCGATGCGTTTTCCGACATGTTGGAATTGGTGCGCGAATTGCCCGATAATGACGCGGCGGCGACCATGACAGCGATGGCGGCGGCGGCGGTAATGAAGGGGATCGAGCATTGCCCCGCCCCGCCTGCACGGCTGTTGGTGACGGGGGGCGGGCGGCTGAACCCCGTTATGATGCAGATGCTGGCCATGGGGCTGGATTGCCCTGTTGATCCGGTCGAGGCCGTGGGGCTGGACGGTGACATGTTAGAGGCGCAGGCCTTTGCCTATCTTGCCGCCCGCGTGGCGCGAGGGCTGCCCACGTCCTGCCCCGCGACCACGGGGGTGCGGGCCTGTGTAGGCGGCGGAGAGATTTCGCGGGTTTGATTTGAACGCCGAGCATTTGGAGGTCGTGCTTTTGGGCGCGGCGTGTGTTTGAGTTTTTGGGAAACAAAGAAGGCGGGTGAGGTTGTGAGCGGGGCAATAAATGTCTGGTTATAGGCCAACGCGCTTGCTTGCTATTGCGAGGCGAAGATTGACAAAACATCTCCTTGATTGACTCCGCTTCAATAGTCAGAGTGACATTGAGAAATTGGAAGGACGTAAATAGTGGACCCGTTCATGATTTTCGCAACTGTTTGGTTGCTCTTTCCCTTTCCTCTTTTGATTCTCTGGTTGCGCGCGCGTGGCGCAAAACGCCGCGCCGAAAAACAGAATAAAGAAGCGAAAGCAGCTGCAGAATTACTCATGGAAAAATATGCGCCCATCACGTCTGTTGAAGATGAAATTTCAACACTCAGGGACACGGCAGTAGAGATACGCAAGCAAATTGAAGATACGCGTGCTTCTTATTCCGAGAAGCGTGCCACGCTTAGAAAATTAGAGCAGCAAGTGGCAATTTATGATGAAAAGCTCTCATTTTCTGAACTGGGTGTTTATGAACCCCATTTCGAGTTCAACGACGCCGACGAATTTAAGCAAGAGATCAAAAGCATCCGAGATCAGCAGAAAACAATGGTCACGTCTAAGACTGCAACCCTTTGCCCTACTGACTGGCAAGTGGACGGAAGCCGCTCGAAGGGGCAGACGATGATCAATCGTCAGACCCGTCTGACGATGCGCGCCTTCAACAACGAATGCGAAGCCGCAATCGCAAATACACGCTGGAACAATGTCAACGCGATGGAAAAGCGTATTACCAACGCGGCTACTCAAATCGACAAAGCCAACGAGTCGATGAACCTGTGTATCAGTGAGCAATATGTCAACCTGAAGCTGGATGAGTTGCACGCAACCCATGAATACCGTGAGCGCCTGAAAATTGAGAAAGAAGAGCGCGCGGAACTGGCCCGCGCGGAACGTGAAGAGAAGAAGCTCCTAGCGGAAGCTGAAGCGGCAGAACGTGAAGAACTAAGATATCAGAAACTCTTGGATAAAGCGCGTTCTGAGGCGGGCATAGATGAAGGCCGCATTGCTGAGTTGGAAGCCGCTTTGGTAGAAGCCCACGCGACAAGCGAACGCGCACGAGCAATGGCCGAGATGACCAAATCCGGTTACGTCTACGTTATTTCGAATATCGGTTCATTTGGCGAGGATGTAGTCAAGATCGGATTGACGCGGAGGCTTGAACCTGACGACAGGGTTAAAGAACTTGGTGATGCAAGCGTTCCGTTCGCTTTTGATACCCACGCGATGATTTACTCGGATGAAGCCCCGGCCCTTGAAAGCGCACTTCACAAAGAGTTTGTTGATTGCCGCGTCAACGCTTCTAACATGCGCAAGGAGTTTTTCCGAGTTGACTTGGAAGAGGTCGAGGAAGCTGTGAAACGCCTTGCCCCGTCCGCCAGCTTTTTTTCAGATCGGGAAGCGCAGGAATGGCATGAAACTATCTTTCGCCGTAAAGAGGCGTTGAAGGGTATGGTTCGACCGTCGGACGAATTGCCGGATGTCATATAATTGGTTCGCAGCAATTAACGAAAGAGCATCGTAAGCTCGTTTTGTTCTGATTGCTGACGCTACTACTCAAATCTGTAAACGGAGGGTATGCCGCCTTGGAGGCATAAATCTAATTCTCTGACAGTTCGCCTTCGCGTAGAACCCATGGCGCGGGTTCACTGCCCTCTCATGGTTCCAGCGTTGCGGCCAGTTTGGCGGCGCGGCGGGTTTTGCGGTTCAGGCGTGCCTCGCGCAGGAGGGTATAGAGGCCGGAGCCGACGATCAGGGTGGCGCCTGCCCATGTCCAGAGGTCGGGGCGCTCGTTCAGGATTACCATGCCGATGCACATGGCAAAGATCAGGCGGGTGTAGCGAAACGGCGTGACAAAGCTGACATCGCCCACGCGCATGGCGGCGACGATGGCGTAATAGCCTGAAACCCCTGCAAACAGTGCTATGGCAAAGGGCAGGGCGTGGGCGGATGTGGGCATGGGCGGCGTGCCGTCAAGCAGCACCAGCACCAGCCCCACGGGCACCACCGAATAGAACCCCAGCGCCGAGATTTGCATGGAGGACGCGCTGCGCGGGGCGGCGCGGGTGGCCAGATCGCGGATGGCAAGGCCGATCACCCCCTGCACTGCAAAGAGCGATGCGGGTTCGAAGCCCTCTAGTCCCGGGCGCACCACCATCAGCACGCCGATGAACCCGACGCCGATCGCGGTCCAGCGCCGCCAGCCGACGCTCTCATTCAGGAATAGCGCCGCGCCAAGGGTGACGGCCAGCGGATTGGCCTGAAGGATCGCGGAGGCTGATGACAACGGGGTCAGCGCGATGGCAGTGACAAAGCCCATGGTGCCGATCATTTCGCCCAGATTGCGCAGCAGCACGGCGCGTTGCCACAGCACGCGATCCAACAGCCCGCGCCCCTGCATGGCAGCGATCACGGCAAAGACCGACCCGCCGCCCAGTCCCAGCATAACCAGCACCACGCCGACGGATAATTCGCCGGTCAGCCCCTTGATAAACAGGTCCTCGATGGCGAAAGCGGCCATTGCCGCGACCATCAGAACTGCGCCGCGCAGGTTGTCCATTGTTGATATCCTTGAGTGAAGGCGGGGCGTGCCCCTGATTGTGGTTTGGCAGGGGTAGTGGCGGTTTTGGTCCTGCGCAAGAGGGTTGTTCGCATGCGTTCTAATTTGCGCCATGCCTTGGGTGTGCATGGGGCGCGTGCAACGGGCGCGGGGACATGGGGGAAGGGCGGGATTGCGGGGCAATCCGGCCCGGGGGGCAAAGCCCCGGTTTCCGGCGACGCGCCCTTGGGTGCGGCGCAAACCCTGATGCGCGGGTGCGGATATATCCCGATGCGCCGTGTTGCGGTTGCAGCAAGGACTTGACTTATTTCGCATTTGGCCCCATTTGCAGGCCAACCCCGCCCTCGGCAGCGTGAGCTTGAGAGGGGCGCGAGACAGATCGCGCCCATGAGAAGAGAGGGCGGTTGGTTCTTTTTCCCGAGATCACGCGTGGGAAAACGTCGGCGCGAACCGTTCGGGCATCCGGCCCAGATGGCAGACCGCATCCGGCGTCACCACGACAAGGGGCCAGATGCGCCCCGCACCCCTGCTGTTGCAGCAGGGAGAAGGAATTTTTTATATGGAAAACCAATTCGAGATGATGGGCCTGCCCAAACATCTGATCACAGCCCTGACCAAACAGGGCATTTCAGAGCCGACCCCGATCCAGACCCATGCGATCCCGCTGGCGCTGGAAGGGCGCGATGTGATGGGGCTGGCGCAGACCGGCACCGGCAAGACCATGGCCTTTGGCCTGCCACTGGTGGCGCAGCTGATGGAAATCGGCCGCAAACCGGCGGAAAAGATGGTGCGCGGGCTGGTTCTGGCCCCGACGCGGGAACTGGCGAAACAGATTTCCGACAGCCTGATTGAACTGGTGCGCGGCACGCCGATGCGGGTCAATCTGGTGGTGGGCGGTGCGTCGCTGAACGCGCAGGCCAACAAGCTGGCCAAGGGCACCGATATTCTGGTGGCGACACCGGGGCGGTTGCTGGACCTGCTGGAACGCCGCGCGTTGCGTTTGGATGGCACCGCGTTTCTGGTGCTGGACGAGGCCGACCAGATGCTGGATCTGGGTTTCATCCATGCCCTGCGCAAGATTTCGGGGCTGGTGGCCAAGGAACGCCAGACCATGCTGTTTTCGGCCACCATGCCCAAACAGATGGAGGAAATCGCAGGCGCATTCCTGAACAACCCCAAGCGCGTGCAGGTGAACCCGCCGGGCAAAGCGGTGGAAAAGATCGAACAACAGGTGCATTTCGTGGCCAAAGGCGCGAAAACCGAACTGTTGATCGAACTGCTGGACAAACACCGCGACGAGCTGGCGCTGGTGTTCGGGCGCACGAAACATGGCTGTGAAAAGCTGATGAAACTGCTGGACAAGGCGGGCTATGCCGCCGCGTCGATCCATGGCAACAAATCCCAGGGCCAGCGCCAGCGCGCACTCGAGGCATTCCGCCGTGGCGAAACCCGCGTGCTGGTGGCCACCGATGTGGCGGCGCGTGGGCTGGACATTCCCGATGTGAAACACGTCTATAACTATGAACTGCCCAATGTGCCGGAAAACTATGTGCACCGCATCGGGCGCACCGCGCGGGCGGGCCGTGACGGCGCGGCGATCGCATTCTGCGCCCCCGATGAAATGGGCGAATTGCGCGACATCGAAAAGGTGATGAAGATCAAGATCCCCGTGGCCTCGGGCCGCCCGTGGGAGGCATCCGATGCCCCCGCAGCCCCCAAGGGCGGGCGCGGCCGTGGCCGTGGTGGCGCTGGCGGTGGTGGCGGTCGTCCGGGGGGCGGCGGGGGTCGCCCCGGTGGTGGCGGCAAACCCGGTGGCGCACGCCGTCGCAGCGGCGGCGGTGGCAAACCGGGTGGCGCACGGCGGGGCAAGGCCTCAGCCTCGGCCTGAGGCCGCTCCCCCTAGTCGCGCCTAGGCGCGCCATGATCTGCACGCCCCCCAACCTGACGGTTCGGGGGCGTGCTTTGTTTCGGCTAGAAGAGAGGCGACGCGTGACCCGACAGGTGACGCTTTGGCTTTTTCTTGGCGAAAATACTCCGGGGGGTGTTCATTTGCTGTGCAAATGGACTTGGGGGGCTGGCCCCCTGACACAGCCTGAACAGGGGGGAGCCGGAATACAGGTTGCGCCAGGCCCATATGCCATCCTGCCTACATCAAATCAGGTGTGCGCCCGACGCGGTTGGCCAGTTTCGCCACCGTCAGCCCCTGCACAATGATCGAGAAAATCACCACCATATAGGTCGCGGTCAGGATCAGCGGTTTCCATTCGCTGTCGGGCAGGGACAGGGCCAGCGCGACGGAAATACCGCCCTTTAGCCCGCCCCATGTCATGATCGGGATCACCCCGCCGGAAAAGCCGCGAAAGGGTTGCAACAGCAGCACGGGAACGGCCACGGCGGCCAGTCGTGCAAACAGGGCCAGCGCGATGGCCATGGTGCCCGCGACCAGCAGATCGGATGTGAATGTGACGGCAAATACCTCTAGCCCGATCAACAGGAACAGGACCGCGTTCAGGATTTCGTCGATCAGTTTCCAAAAGGCATCGACATATTTGCGGGTTTCTTCGGACATGCCGTGTTTGGCACCGATGTCGCCGATCAGCAGCCCGGCGCAGACGGCCATGATCGGGGCAGAGACATGCAGCGCCACGGCCAGTTCATAGCCGCCAAAGGCCAGCCCCAGCGTGATCAGCACCTCGAGCGAGTAGTCATCAATCAGGCGCATGACGCGAAACACCAGCCAGCCAAGGGTGATGCCGAGGAGGGCACCGCCCACGGCCTCCTGGACAAACAGTTTGGCCGCACCCGTCAGGGCGCTGTCACCGCCGTGATCACCCGCCACACCGTGGGCATCGCCGCCCGGAAAGGCCAGCCCGACCAGCACCAGAAACACCACATAGCCGACCCCGTCATTGAACAGGGATTCGCCTGCGATCTTTGTTTCCAGTGATTTGCGCAGGTTGGCCGAGCGCAAGACCCCCAGCACCGCCACCGGATCGGTGGGCGAAATCAGCGCACCGAACACCAGTGCCACCATCAGCGGCATTCCGGTGATCCATGAAAACCCGAACCCCACAATGGCGGTGGACAGGCCCACGCCCAGCGTCGCCATCAGGGCAACCACCCGCCATTGCTGGCGCAGTTCCGATATCGGCACATGCAGCGCACCGGCAAAGAGCAACAGGCCCAGCATCCCCTCGAGCAGGGCATCGGAAAAGTCGATGCCAGTCACCACCTGACGGGCGTTGTCGGCGATGCCCAGACCGGGGGCCAGTTGGTCGACCCCCAGCATCACCATCGAGGCCAGAAGCGACACCACAAGGATCCCGATAGAGGAGGGCAGTTTCAAAAACAGGTAATTGATTGCCCCGAATGCGCCTGCCAGCACGATAAGGGCCGAGGTGATCTGCAAAAATGTCATGGGATATCCGATGTTGCGCGTTTCTTTGCTGTTTAACATGGGCTGCGCGGTGGGCAAAGCGGCTGTGATCTGGCGATTGGTCGGGGTGGTCCGGGGTGGTCGGGGTAGTCCGGGGGGAGGGCACGGGGTGTTGGGGGGCGCGTTGCAATGGGGCGGGGGGCGGGGGAGTAGCGGCGCGGCATCGCGCCGCTACTCCCCCGCCTTTTAGCGCGCCGCTGGGGCGCGCAACCCCGTTAGGGGGGCTCTATTTGGCCCATCAATTTGGCCCAACAACCAGGCTCAGCGCAGGCGCAGGTTGGCCCATATCGGCAGGTGATCCGATGCCACGCGGGCGGGGGCGGCGTTGTGGGTGCCGTGATCTGTGGCCGTCAAATCGCGGCTCAGCGCGAAACGGTCCAGCGGTGCGATGGGGCGCGGGCTGGGAAAGCTGGGGCGCGCGGGAATGAAATCCAGCGCACCGGCGGCGGTGTCCATCGCCATGCCCGACCCCCATTCGTTGAAATCCCCTGTCAGCACGGTGGGCATGTCGGGCAGGTTGCGCAGGTGGTGCGTGATGGCGGTGATTTGCAACAGGCGATAGCGCCGGATCAGCCCCAGATGCGCCCCGACCACCCGCAGCGGCCCGATTGCGGTCATCAGGTCGGCACGCACTGCGCCGCGCGGTTCCAGCCCCGGCAGGTTGATATGGCTGGTGTCCAGCACCTGCACGCTGTCGCGCAGCAGCATGGCATTGCCGTGCCAGCCCAGTGATCCGCCCGGTTCGCCAAAGGGGACGGGGTGCCAGCCCTCGGCCTCGGCCATGCCGTGGGGCAGGGCGGCGGGGCGGGGGGGCAGGCGTTTGTCTGCCTCTTGCAGGACCACGATTTGCGCGTTCAGGGCCTGGATCACCTGCAGCGCGCGGTCGGGTCTGCGCCGCAGGTCCAGCCCGACACATTTCTGTAGGTTATAGCTTGCAATGCGCAGGTGGGGCGTCATGTTCCCTAGATAGGATTGCAGGCAAGGAGTGTCCACGTATGTTTCGCGAACAAAGCTGGCTGGCCAAGATCATTTGGGCGCTGTTGCTGGTTTTCGCGGCGGATGCGATATTCGAGGGGCGGTTGTCGCTGGCATTTGTGGCGTTGGTGACGCTGGCCCTGTCATTGGTGCCGCTGTATTTGGGGCGCTATGCCCATGTGCGGGTGCCGCCCAGTTTCGTGTTGCTGATCACCATATTCGTCGGCTCGACCCTGTTTCTGGGCGAGGTATATGATTTCTATGGCCGGTTCTGGTGGTGGGACGTGATGTTGCACGGGGGCAGTGCGGTCGGGTTCGGGTTGATCGGGTTCATTCTGGTTTTCATGATGTTTCAGGGCGACCGTTTCGCCGCGCCCCCTTTAGCGGTGGCGTTTTTCGCATTCTGTTTTGCCATTGCGATTGGCGCTGTCTGGGAGGTGTTCGAATTCGGCATGGACCAGTTGTTTGGTTTCAACATGCAGAAATCCGGCCTGATCGACACCATGGGCGATTTGATTGTCGATATGTTTGGTGCGGCACTGGGGGCGACATCGGGGTTTTTGTATCTAAAGGGGCAAGAGCGCAATTTCCCCATGCGGTTGATCCATGATTTTGTCGGGCGCAATCCGGCGTTGTTTCGCCGGTTGAGGCGCCCTGTGGATGCGGTGTTGCGCAAGGAGCGTGACGGGAAATAGCGGGCCGGTTTGTGGCGGTTCATTTCGTTTGCCTGCGAATAAATTATGCGCGAAGCATTGCAGGGGATTGACGGCCCCCGTGCCCATGGCGCAACTGGCAGGCATGGAACGCAAAGACAGAATAGACGGAATTGGCGCGCTGTATCTGGTGGGGTTTGCCGTTGTGCTGGCCTTTAATCAGGTGGTGATCAAACTGGGCAATGGCGGGTTTCAGCCCGTGTTCATGGCGGCGATGCGGTCGTTTTTTGCCATGTTGGTGTTGCTGGTCTGGGCGCGGGCGCGGGGCATTCCGCTGCGCAGCCCGCGTGGCACATGGGGTGCGGGGCTGTTGATTGGCGGTTTGTTTTCGTTTGAATTTGTCGCGCTGTTCTGGGCATTGGATCATACCAGCGTGGCGCGGGCGTCGATCCTGTTTTACACCATGCCGGTGATGTTGTCGCTGGCGGCGCATTTTCTGTTGCCGGGAGAGCAGTTGACCAGGATGCGCGGTTTGGGGCTGGTATTGGCGATGTGTGGTGTGGCCTTGGTGCTGGCGGATCGTCAGGGCGGGCAGGCCAGCCTGATGGGCGATCTGGCCGCATTGGGTGCTGCTGCGGGCTGGGGCGGGATCGCGCTGGCGGTGCGGGTGACGCGGGCGCAGGATCTGGTGCCCGAGGTGCAATTGCTGTGGCAATTGCTGGTGTCGAGCGTGGTTCTGTTCGCCGTGGCGCCGCTGTTTGGTCCGTTCCTGCGTGATCCGGGCCTGTGGCATTGGGCCGGGGTGGGCTATCAGGTGATTGCGGTGGCCAGTTTCGGGTTTCTGTTCTGGTTTTTCCTGATGAAGCGGTATCCGGCGTCTGGCGTGGCCAGTTTTTCATTCCTGTCGCCGGTGGTTTCCGTGTTGTTGGGCTGGGCCGTATTGGGCGAGACATTCGGGATGAATGTGGTTGTGGCGCTGGTATTGGTGGCGATCGGGATTGTGTTGATCAACCGCAGGCCGCGGATGCCCGGATAGGTCTGGATTTTCGAGTATTTTTTCCAAGAAAAAGTCAGGCGTTTATCTGTGGCGCGGGGCGCGCGTTATTTGGTCAGCGCCTTGGTGATATAGCGTTGCAGCACCGGTGCGGGGATTTGACCGTTCAGGAATGTATCGGGGAACACTGTATAGGGCGCGGATGTTGCGCCCATGGCGCGGGCCAGTGCGGCGTCTTTTTCCAGATCGAACAGGGTGATGCGGATCGGGTTGGTTTTGGCCAGCGCGGCGAGGTCGGATTGCATTTGTCTGCAATCGGGGCAGTTTGGCGTGGTGAACAGGGCGATGGTCAGCGGGGCGTTTGGCGCGCCATATGCGGTGCGGTTTGCGGCCTCTAGCGCGGCGCGGTTGGTGCGGATCGCGTTGCGGTCACTGGTTTTTTCATCGGCGTAGGGATCAGCGGACGGGTTCAGCGCGTTTTGCACGATGGCGGGTTCGTTCAGCAGCAGGGCGCGGATTTCACCGTGCAGGACGCTGCGCGAATCCGGGCTGTGCAGGGCGTTGCGCGATTGTGGGTTGTGGGGGTCGGCCTGTGCGGTTGTGGCGCAGATCAGGGCCGAACAAAGGGCGGTCAGGCGGATCATCTGGCGGCTTTCATGCGGTCGGCGAGGCTGGCCCGCCGACCGGAGTGAGGTTTTTCTGCGGGATCAGTCGGCGGCGCGGGCCTGTGCCACCAGTTGTTGCATCCCGTCCAGTGGCACGTAGCCACGCAGCATCTGGTCATCCAGCACAAAGGTGGGCGTGCCCGAGATTTGCAGCCGTTGCGCCAGTTCGTGATTGGCGGCGATGATGTCTGTTACCTCTTTGCTGTCCATTTTCGCCATGGCGGTATCGGCGTCGATGCCTGCGTCCTTGGCGATGCGGGTCAGGGCGGCGGGGGACACCGGACCTTTGAGCGCGATCAGCGCGTCATGGACCGATTTATAGGCATCGTCGCCTGCGGTCAGTTTTACGGCCAGTGCAAAGCGGGCGGAGGTCATGCTGTCCTGGCCCAGAATCGGGAATTCCTTGACGATGAAGCGGATATTGCCGTCGGATTTCAGCAGTTGTTCGACTTCGCCGTAGGCCTTGCGGCAGTAACCGCAGCGGTAGTCGGTGAATTCGACCAATGTGATATCGCCCTCGGGGTTGCCGCCGACCCATGAGGTGGGGTCCTCGAATATATCCTTGGCGTTGGCGGCGACCATGCCGAGTTCGCTTTCGGCTTCGGCTTTGGCTTGTTGTTCCTCTAGCACGGCGACGGCATCCATGATCACCTGCGGGTTTTCCATCAGGTAGCTGCGGATTTCGCCGCGCAGGGCGGTGCGTTCGTCATCGGACATTTCGGTGAGGTCGAAGGCGGCGGCGGGCAGGGTGGACAGGCCCAGCGAGGACAGGCCCAAGGCGGCGGAGGCAAGGAGGGATTTGAACATTCAGGTCACTTTCATCAATCTAGGCATCATTTACGGCGTTTGAGGTTTTTCAGCGCGGCCTGGGCTGCAATTTGCACATCTTCGGCGCGCCGCCAAGAGGGGGCGCCGCGTGGCAGCAGCCCCAGGGCACGGGTGGCGTGGGTATGGGCGGTTTTCATATCACCGCGCAGGGCGTAGCGTTCGGCGGTGACCAGAGAGGCCATGCCGTTTTGCCCCGATTTGGCATAGGCGGTGCCCAGATCGCGCAGCACGGCGGCATTGCGAAAGTCGCGGGCGCGGGATTTTTCCAGCACCGGCAGGGCGGCGCGGGGGTTGCCTGCGGCCAGCAGGGCACGGCCATAGCCCGCAAGCACCAGCGCGTTATCGGGGGCCAGACTGGCGGCGCGTTTATAGGCGCGGGCGGCGGCGGGGGCATCACGGGTTTCCAGCAGGATTTGCCCGTGCAGGTCATGCACAAACGGATCACCGGGGCGCAGTTGCACCAGTTTCGCCGCTGCGGCGCGGGCGTTTCTGGTATCGGAGGCGCGGTGAAATGCCACGGCCTGCCGCATCAGGGTGATGTCGTCATTGGCCAGTTTGCGGCCTGTGCGGGTGAAGGTCCATGAGGGCGCATTGAGGTAGGCCGAGAGTTTGCCGGTGGCGCGGGCATACCAATAGGCGGCCTGCGGGTCGGGTTTGCCCGGTTTGGCGGTGGCGGCGCGCGATTGCACGGCGCGCAGGCGGTCGCGTGACAGGGGGTGGGTGCGGGCATAGGGGTCCTGACGGGTTTCGGCCAGCACCTCCTGGCCGCGAAAGATGTTCAGCACCTCCTCGAACGCCTTTGGGTCGGCACCGGCGCGGGCCATATAGCCTATGCCTGCGGCGTCTGCGGCGCTTTCTTCGGCTCTTGTGTGGGCGAAAAACACCCGTTGTGCCGATCCGGCGATGCCAAGGGATGCGGCGCCAGCGGCCTGCGGGTTGGCACCGGCGGCAGCGGCGGCCACGGCCAGCGCCATGCCAAGACCGGAGATCGTATTGGCGCGGGCCATATTGGCGTGGCGGCGCGTCATATGGCCGTTGGCGATATGCGCGGCCTCGTGCGCGATGACCGATTGCAGCATGGCGGGGGTTTTCATGCGCAAAAGCAGGCCGGAGTGGATAAAGATATGGCCGCGATCCAGTACAAAGGCGTTGAGCGTGCGGTCGGAAATGATCAGCACGCGGGTGGAGCGCGGCAGGCCTGCTGCGGCCAGAATGGGGGCTGCGAGTTTTTGCAATGCGTATTCGATATCGGCGTCGCGGATCAGGGTGGTGGCGCGGGCGGGGGTCAGGCTGGCCGTGATCACGGTCAGGCACAGCGCCAGCACAGTCAGGTGGTAGGAGAGGATTGCCCGCATTGACCTTTGCCCTGTTTCGCTGTTGTTGTCGCCCGAGGATGCGACCCCCGGAAGGGGGCGCCGAATTGGTGGCAGGATGGGGGCAAATGATGCGGAACTCAAGCAGGGGGGCGGTTGATCCCTTTATTGTGATGGATGTGATGGAGGCGGCACGGGCGGCCGAGGACGCGGGGCGTCATATCATTCACATGGAGGTGGGGCAGCCATCGACCCCGGCCCCTGCGGCGGCGCGGCGCGCATTGGCGGATGCGATGCAGGGCGGTGATGCCATGGGGTATACTGTGGCGTTGGGCCTGCCTGCGTTGCGGGCGCGCATCGCGCGGATGTATGGCGAATGGTATGATGTGGATCTGGATCCGCGGCGCGTTGTGGTGACGCCGGGCAGTTCGGGGGCGTTTATTCTGGCGTTCACGGCGTTGTTTGATGCGGGCGAGCGGGTGGGCATTGGCGCGCCCGGTTACCCGTCCTATCGCCAGATATTAAAGGCGCTGGATTTGCAGCCGGTGATGTTGGAGACGGCGGCGGCCCACCGGTATCAGCCGGTGGTGGGTGATCTGGCGGGGCAGGATCTGGCCGGATTGTTGGTGGCATCGCCCGCGAACCCGTCTGGCACCATGTTGGGGCGGGATGAACTGGCGGGATTGATGGGGGCCTGTGATGAAACCGGCGCGGCCTTTATCAGCGACGAGATTTACCATGGCATTGAATATGAGGCCAAGGCGGTCACGGCGTTGGAGATTTCGGACGCGTGTTATGTGATCAATTCCTTTTCCAAGTATTTCAGCATGACGGGGTGGCGTGTGGGCTGGATGGTGGTGCCGGATGATCATGTGCGGGTGATTGAACGCATCGCGCAGAATATGTTCATCTGCCCGCCCCATGCCAGTCAGGTCGCGGCCTTGGCCGCGATGGATTGCGGTGATGAATTGCAGGGCAATCTGGCGGTTTATGCCGAAAACCGGCGGTTGATGTTAGAGGGGTTGCCGCGTGCGGGGTTTGATCGCATCGCGCCGCCGGACGGGGCGTTTTATGTATATGCCGATGTCAGCCATATCACCGATGACAGCCGTGTTCTGGCGGCGGATATTTTGCGCGAGGTGGGTGTGGCGGTCACGCCGGGGTTGGATTTTGATGCGGATCGCGGGGCGGGGACATTGCGGTTTTCCTATGCGCGTTCCAGTGCCGATATCGCCGAGGGTTTGTTGCGCTTGCAGCGCTTCATGGCGGGGCGCGGGTTGGTTTGAGGGGTTTGTGCCTTTGGCGAAGGTATTTGGCGAACAATGAAAGGCGGGGTGGGGGTTTTGCCCTGAGCTTTGCGGCCGGTTTTGCACGGAGTTTTGCGGCCGGTTCTGGGGTCTGTTTCGGGATCTGTTTTGTTCTGTGTGCGAATCCGTCCGGCATGGGGTAGGGTGGGTCAAACGCCCCCAAGTGGAAAGAGCGGATGAGCAGGTTTTTGGCCAGGATTTTGGCATGGATTGCGGCGCTGGTATTGGCGTGGCCGGTGGTGGTGCAGGCGCAGGATCAGGGGTTTGGTGCCCTGGCCCGTGTGGGGCCGCAGGGGGTGCAGTTGCGCGGGACGCGTGCGGATGTGACGCTGGACATGGCGCTGACGCAGGGCGTGCCGTGGCGTGCGTGGATGTTGGACAATCCGCCGCGTCTGATCATGGATTTTCGCGAGGTCGACTGGCGCGGGTTGGACAGTTCGGGTGCGGATGCGGTGCGCGGGGTGACGGAGTTGCGCTATGGTGCGTTTCGCCCCGGCTGGTCGCGCATGGTGTTGGAGCTGGACAGTCCCATGGTGATTGGCGCGGCGGGGATGCGGGTGTCGCCCGAGAGCGGTGCGGCGGCATTGTCGGTGCGGTTGGATATGGCCAGCGCCGAGGCCATGGCGGCGCAGACAGGTGTGGCGGCGGACCCCGCGTGGGATTTGCCCGTGCCAGCGGATGTGCCTGTGGATGTGGCCTCTAAGCTGGCCGGATCGGACCGTTTGGTGATCGTATTGGACCCCGGCCATGGTGGCATTGATCCGGGCGCCGAGCGTGACGGCGTTTCGGAAAAGGATCTGATGCTGCGTTTTGCCCGCGAATTAAAGGATATTCTGACGCGGGGCGGGTTGTTTGACGTGATCCTGACCCGCGAGGATGACACATTTGTATCGCTGGAGCGGCGCATTGCCATTGCCCATGCTGCGGGTGCGGATCTGTTCATTTCATTGCATGCGGATGCATTGGCCGAGGGGCGCGCCCATGGGGCGGTGGTGCATTTGCTGGCGGATGAGGCGACGGATGCGGCCTCGGCCCAGTTGGCGGAGCGTCATGACCGTGACGAGTTGTTGGCGGGGGTCGATCTGACCGGGCAGGATGATCAGGTGGCGGGCATTTTGATGGATCTGGCGCGCCAGGAGACCCAGCCAAGGGCCGAGCGGTTGAGCGTGGCCCTGATTGACGGGCTGTTGGCCAGCGAGGTCGAGGTGAATTCGCGCCCGATCCGGCGTGCTGCGTTTTCGGTGTTGAAGGCGGCGGATATTCCGTCGGTTTTGTTGGAACTGGGGTTCATGTCATCCCCGCGTGATCTGGCCAATCTGCGCGATCCGCGATGGCGGGTGCGGTTTGCCGGGGCGTTGCGTGACGGGATACGGGCATGGGCCGCCGAGGATGTGGTGTTAAGGGGGTTGGTGCGGCAATGATGCGGGCAACGGGGAACAGCGCGGGCATTTTCACCCCTGTGCGCGGGCGGAAATCGGCCCATCAGTCACCCAGAGGTGTTTTGACCCGCGTCGCCCGCGCGTGTAAGGAAGCGCCAAGCAAAGGGGGCCTGCTGTTTTGATCCGATTTATCCTGTCTTTTCTGGGGGCGATTTTCACCGCTGTGACCCTGGGGCTGTTCGTTCTGGCGGCCACGATTGGTGCGGTGTTTTCCATCTATGGCCGCGATTTGCCCAGCCACGAAAGTCTGGCGCAATATACCCCGCCCACCATCAGCCGGATTTATTCGGGCGAGGGGCAGATCATTGACGAATTCAGCCGCGAACGCCGGTTGTTCACCCCGATCGAGGATATTCCCGATCTGGTAAAGCAGGCCTTTGTCAGTGCCGAGGACAAGAATTTTTACACCCACAAGGGCTATGACATGCGCGGCATTATCAGTGCCGGTATTGATGCGGTGAAATCGGGTGGCAGCGACATTCGCGGTGCATCGACCATCACCCAGCAGGTGATGAAGAATTTCCTGTTGGGGGGGGAGCGCAAGGCCGAGCGCAAGATCAAGGAGATCATTCTGGCGACCCGTCTGGAGGAGACCCTGAGCAAGGACAAGATTCTGGAGCTGTATCTGAACGAGATCTTTCTGGGGCAGAATTCATACGGGGTGACGGCGGCGGCGCAGACCTATTTCAACAAGACATTGGCCGAGCTGGCCCCGCATGAGGCGGCGTTTCTGGCCAGTTTGCCCAAGGCGCCGTCGCAGTTTCATCCGGTGCGGCGCAAGGATCGCGTGACCAAGCGGCGCAATTTCGTGCTGAAAGAGATGTATGAGAACGGTTTTATCGAGGAGGCGGTGTATCGGTCCGAGCGCGAATTGCCGTTGAAATCGGTGCAGAACGGCGATTTCGAGAGCTATCAGACCGCGCGCCAGCCGCGTGATTATTTCACCGATGAAATCCGGCGGCAGTTGTCCAAGGATTTCGGCGAGGAGGAGTTCTTCTCGGGGGGGATGACGGTGCGGGCGACGATTGACCCTGAAATGCAGGTGATTGCGGCGGATGCGTTGCGCCGGTCGCTGGAAAGCTATGACCGTGGTATCGGACGTTGGCGCGGCACAGGCCAGAGCATTGATCCGGCGGAGTTGGGCAGCGAGGAAGCCTGGCGCAAGGCCCTGTCCGAGGTCACGATTGCGCGCGATATTGATCTGGAATCGCCCTGGCATGTGGCCGTGGTTCTGGCGATTGGCGATCAGGAAATGCGTGTCGGGATCGAGGGTGTCACCGAAACCGAGGCAGAGCCGTTTGTGATTCCGCGCAAGGATATTTCGTGGATCAAGGGTGATTTCGCCGCCAATTTCAAGGTGGGTGATGTGGTGCATCTGCGCCGTATGGCCGAGGACGGGTCGGGTGCGTTCATCCGCTGGACCCTGCGTCAGGTGCCCGAGGTCGAGGGCGGGTTCATGGCGATGGATGTGCAGACCGGCCGTGTGATCGCCATGCAGGGCGGGTTTTCATATCAGCATTCGGTGTTCAACCGTGCCACGCAGGCGATGCGCCAGCCTGGGTCGAGCTTCAAGCCGTTTGTTTATGCTTCGGCTTTGGACAGCGGGTATACGCCTGCGACCATCGTGATTGACGCCCCGATTGAAATCAACACACCGCAGGGGATGTGGACGCCCAAGAACGCCAGCAACAGGTTTTATGGCCCGACACCGATGCGCACGGGGATCGAGAGGTCGCGCAACCTGATGACCATTCGACTGGCGCAGGAGGTGGGCATGGATCTGGTCGCGGATTACGCCGAGCGGTTTGGCGTATATGATGACATGAAGCCGTTTCTGGCCAATTCGCTGGGGTCGCAGGAATCGACTCTGTTTCGGATGGTGGCGGCCTATGCCATGTTCGCCAATGGGGGCGAGCGGGTGGAGCCAACATTGGTGGACCGTGTGCAGGACCGTTACGGCAATACCCTGTATCGCCATGACAAACGCACCTGTGTCGATTGCGCTGATCCGATGTTGGCCGCAGGGCAGGGGCCGCGCATTGTATCCAACCGTGATCGCGTGATGGATGCGATCACCGCCTATCAGTTGACATCCATGATGCGCGGCGTGGTCGAGCGCGGCACCGCCAGCAAATACGTCAATCTGCCGGTGCCTGTGGCGGGCAAGACCGGCACCACCAATGATGCGCTGGATGTCTGGTTTATCGGGTTCACCAACAAGATCGTGGCGGGCTGTTACATTGGTCATGACACGCCGCGGTCATTGGGGCGCGGGGCGTCGGGTGGTGGCATGTGCGGGCCGGTGTTCCAGCGGTTCATGTCACAGGCGATCAAGAAATACGGTGGTGGTAAATTCCGTGTGCCGCCGGGCGGGCATTTCATCAAGATCGACCGTTTCACCGGCGCACGTCTGTCGGATGATGCCAGCGGCGATCATGTTGTGGCCGAGTATTTCCGTGACGGTGAAGAGCCGGTGTTCGGCATCACCTTTGACGGCGGGTTTGCCATGGGCGCCAACCTGCCATTGGTCGAGGAGATCGGCGGGCGGCAGGGCAAGCAGGTCACCACTTCGACGGGCAAGAAGGCCGTTGTGGGGCCAAAGGCCAGTTTCGGTTCGCTGAGTTCGGGCGGGTTGTATTAGCGGCTGCTGTTGGTTTTCAGGTATTTTCAGAACAATGAAGGCAGGGCGGTGTGCTGTCCCTGTGGCGGGAGGCCTGCGTCAGGGGGGGTGAAATCACCTGTCAGGGCGGGCTTAGGGGGTTTGTGGTCGCGGGGCGGCGGGGTTTGGGTGCCCTGCCGCCCCCGTTTCGTATGGATGTTCGGGCCGTTTTCAGCCCGGTGTGGCGGCGGAACCGGCAAGGATGCCGCCGTCGATTGTCAGTTCGGCCCCTGTGATATAGGTGGCGTCGTCCCCTGCCAGCAAGAGGGCCAGGGCCGCGACCTCGGACGGGTCGGCGAAGCGTTTCAGGGGGGTGTCGGCGACCATGGCGGCGGCGCGGTCTGCGCGGTCCGGCCCGTTGCCCAGCATCATATCCCACATCGGGGTCAGCACGGCGGCGGGGTGGATCGAATTGCAGCGGATCGCCAGCCCCTGCGCCGCGCAGTATAGCGCCACGGTTTTGGTGTGGTTGCGCACGCCTGCCTTTGATGCGGCATAGGCTGCGGCCATGGGGATGCCGACCATGCCGGACCGTGACGATATATTGATGATCGAGCCTGTGCCCTTGCCCCGCATCGCGCCGATGCCATAGCGGCACCCCAGAAAAGTGCCATCCAGGTTGACCGCATGCACTGCGCGCCAATCGGCAAGTTGCGCATGTTCGGGGTCATGTGCGGGGGGTGGGGTGGTTTCGAACCCTGTGATGCCCGCGTTGTTGACCAGCACGTCGATGGCGGGGAAGCGGGTGGCGATGCTGTGCCAATCGGTTTCGCAGGCCACATCCAGCGGGGCGAATATGGCGTTGATGCTGTTGGCCATGGCCTGACCTGCGGTGGTGTTTATGTCGGTCACGATGACCTCTGCGCCCTCTTGTGCGAATCTTCGGGCGATGGCGGCACCGATGCCGCGGGCCGCACCCGTAATCAGGGCGGTTTTTCCGGTTAGTTTTTGCATTGGGTGTCTTTCAATCAAGGGAATGGCGGGCAGGAGACGGAATGGTCACGTCGTTTACCTGACTCTGCGGCCCGTTTCAGGGGCAAGTGCCGGATTACCGGTCGCGCTGATCCATTTTCTCATCCTTTGATTGTGTGAAAGCCTAACCCAATCGCACGGGCTGGTCAAATCCGGCGGATTTTCCAATTGGGATTCCGTGGTTGATTTTACAGTATCACCGGACCTATACGGCGCGCGCCATATCGGCAGCAGGGTCAGCAATGGCACAATATATTTATATGTATCAGTTAGATACGATGGTGGCAGCAATCTGATGAACGGGCCGGGTGAATGGCGCATCGTTCACGTTGCTAACAAGCGATGCCTGTTGGTGCCGTCATTGGACAGTGACGCAGTGAGCAGTTTCCAGATCAGCGCCACGACAGGAACCGGGGGGCAGTTGTCGTTTGTGGGCAATGTGTATTTGGGCAATGTCACCGTTTACGACATCATGGCGGGTAATGTTAAGGGCGCCCATCCGATGCTGGAGGTCAAGGGTGTTCGGTTTGTGCTGGTCGCTGTCAGGAGTTCAGGCAATGCGGCGGTGGTTTCGCTGGAATCCGACGGCCGCATGGCGTTACCGGAAAGCCTGAGCGACGGGTTTCTGAACGGGGCCAATGCCCTGCATCTGGTGGAAATTGACGGGCGGCATTTCATCCTGACGGGGGTATCGGATGCCAGCCGCATCACCGCGATGTAAATCGGCGCGGGCCATGATGTGTTGGTCGGCACGCTGGATTTAGACCGCATCGTCGGGTTGGCGGGCAACGACGATCTGATCGGGCAGGCTGGCAAAGACGCTGTATAGGGTGGCGAGGGGGATGATGTGCTGCGCGGGGTTTCGGCCTTTGGCAATTTCGCCGGTGTCATGGCATCCGGCCTGCAACCGGGGGCGGATGGGGTTATCGCAGACGGGTCAAATCCGATCCGGTTGACCGGCGTGAACAAGGGTGATCCGGATGCGGCAGATTTCCTGTTTTAGGGGATGATCCGGCGGCGCGCCCCTGCCTTGCAGCGGGGGCGCAAACGCTTTATCACGCGGGTCTGAAATCTTAGGTCAGGACACCCCAATGCGCGCCGATGCCCAGAATGCTGTGAACGAAATTCGCAAATCCATTGATCTGCTCAAGCAGCGTATGGATTGGGAAACCGCGCAATACCGGCTGGAGGAATTCAATGCGCGGGTCGAGGATCCGACCCTGTGGGATGATGCCGAAAAGGCGCAGAAACTGATGCGCGACCGCCAGATGCTGGTGGATGGTATCGCTGTGGTGACCAAGCTGGAAACCGATGTTCAGGACAATTGCGACCTGATCGAACTGGGCGAGATGGAAGACGACGCCGAGGTGGTATCAGAGGCCGAGGAGGCGTTGAAAGCCCTGCGCGAGGTCGCCGCCGAGAAGGAGCTGGAGGCATTGCTGGACGGCGAGGCCGATGGCAATGACACCTTTCTGGAGATCAATTCCGGTGCGGGGGGCACCGAAAGCTGTGACTGGGCATCGATTCTGGCGCGGATGTATGTCCGTTGGGCCGAGAAAAAGGGATATAAGGTCGAGCTGCAATCGACCACGCCGGGCGAAGAGGCGGGGATCAAATCCGCCGTTTACAAAATCTCGGGTCATAATGCCTATGGCTGGTTAAAGGCCGAATCCGGCGTGCATCGGTTGGTGCGGATTTCGCCCTATGACTCTGCGGCGCGGCGGCACACTTCTTTTTCGTCTGTCTGGGTTTATCCGGTGGTCGATGACAACATCGAAATCGAGGTCAATCCGGCGGATATCCGTATTGATACCTATCGGTCGTCCGGCGCGGGCGGGCAGCATGTGAACACCACGGATTCGGCGGTGCGGATCACCCACCATCCCACGGGGATCGTGGTCACCAGCTCGGAAAAATCCCAGCACCAGAACCGTGATATCGCCATGAAGGCGCTGAAATCGCGGCTGTATCAGATGGAGCTGGACCGCCGCAATGCCGCCATCAACGAGGCCCATGAAAACAAGGGCGATGCCGGGTGGGGCAACCAGATACGTTCCTATGTTTTGCAGCCCTACCAGATGGTCAAGGACCTGCGCACCAGTTTTGAAACCTCGGATACGGCGGGGGTTTTGGACGGTGATCTGGACGGGCTGATGGCGGCGACACTGGCGTTGAACGCATCGGGCAAATCCCGTGCGGATGCGCAGGGTGATGCCTGATGCGCCACGCCTTGGCGGTATTGGCATTGCTGGCGGCCCCTGCGGGTGCGGATCAGGCGGCGTTGCTGCATGATCTGGGCGCTGCGGGTTGCGTGATTGGCGCGGATGCTGGCGCCGAGGCGCGGGCGCTGGCCGATGTGGCACTGGCGGATGGCACGGGCCAACAGCAGGGTGATTGGGTGGTTTTGGGCGCGGATATCTGCACCATTCGCGTGCCGGATATTCACAGCGATATCGGGATTGATGATCCGGCGGTGGTGGCATCGGTTTCGGCCATGGCGGCGCCGACGAATTTCCCTGACGAGCCGCGGGGATGTTACCTTAGCACCAATGATCTGGGCATGAACCTGTCGCTGACGCGCGGCTGGCCGGTGCAAAAAGCCTATGACGCGGCGGTGCGGTTCATGGCGGCACAGATCGTCGCGGGCGAAATGGTGTTTTATTCCGATGATGTGTTGCGCACACCAATGGGGTTTCAAAGCCTGCATGGCGATTGTGCCAGGGTGCCAGCAGTAGATGCGATGCGCCAAAGCAATGCGCTGATGCTGGAACATTTCGGCGCGGTTGTGCGGGCGCAGGGGCAGGCAATCACCTGCGGTGAGGGCTATTTCCCCGATTTCATGGCATTGCAGGGCCAGATGGTGGAATTGACGGGCCGCAGCGATATGAATGCCTGGACAGGCATGGAGATGATGTTTCTTGCGCTTGGCGCGGGTTGGGTTGATGGGGCCGGGCCGAAATCCAGGGGCGTGCAGCGCCCGCCGCTGTGTCACTATGAATAGGCCCGCAGGGGCAGGTTAACGCGCCCCGCCTGCCATTCGGGTCGCGCGCGGATCGCGGCGCAGCAGGGCCATGGCCCATGCGCCGACGATTGGCCCCGGCACCAGCATGACAAAGGCCCATTGCCAGCCGCCCATCCAGTTGGCGAACAGGGGCAGGGCGCGGATGGCCACCACCGTCAGGGCAAACCCCACCCCCAGTTGCAGCGCCAGTGCGGTGCCGGTGAATTGCGGCTGCGCCAGTTCGGTCACGGCGGTCGAAAACTGGGCGCTGTCGCCGATCACGGTGATGCCCCAGACCAGCGCCAGCGCCGCCAACACCCATGCAGGCCCGTCATAGGCCAGACCGATCAGTGCGGCGCATGTGCCCGATATCAGCATCATCCAGATGGTGGTGCGGCAGCGCCCGATGCGGTCGGATAACAGCCCGCCCGCGATACAGCCGACCACCCCCACAGCCACCACCACAAAGGCCAGCATCGAAGCAGAGCCGAAAGGAAAGGGCGACACCCCGCCCGCCTGCGCCGCGCTGGCAAAGGCCAGAAACCACGCCCACATGCCGTATAATTCCCACATATGACCGAAATAGCCGATATTGGCCAACATCAGGGGGCGGTCACGCAGCACCGCCAGCATCTGGCGCGGGTCGAATGTGGCACGGCCCATGCCATGCGGTCCTTCGCGGGTGGTCAGGGCGAAAACCAGCGCCGAGGCCAGCGTGGCCAGCGTGGTGGCGATGACAACGGCGCGCCAGTCCAGCCCCGAGGTCAGCGCCCGCAACAGATGCGGCAGCGATGACCCCAGTGTCAGCCCGCTGATCAGCAACCCCATGGCCAGCCCGCGCCCACGGATGAACCATGTCGCCATCAGTTTCAGCGCGGGCGGGTATACTCCGGCCAGCGCCACGCCGGTAATGAACCGCGCAGCGATGGCCATGGCGGGCGTCGGGTCCAACAACAGGGCGGCATTGGCAACCGCTGCCAAAAGCGCGGCGATGGTCATCAGGCGGGGCAGGGGCATGATGTCGGGCAGGTTCACAAGGCTGGCCGCCAGCGCCCCCGCGACAAACCCCAGTTGCACGGCATTTGTCAGCCATGCCGCCTGCGCGGTGGACAGGCCCCATGCAAGGGTCAGTTCGGGCACCACGGCGGTGGCGGAAAACCATGTGGTCATCACGCCGATCACCCCCAGACAGATCAGCACCAGCGCAGGCCAGCGGCCCTGTGCGGCGGGGGCGTCAGCGGGGGCGGGGGTGATCGGGGGCGGGGTTTGCGGGGGCATGGTCATGCCCGCCACGTTAGCCTGCAACTGCCCCGAATACGAGGGCACTGGTCGAAACCGCCCCCCTGTCTATACTGGCGTCAAAACAGGGGGAATGCGCATGGATATTCTGGAGCTTGAGGCGGTTGATCTGTCAACCATGATGGCCGATGGCAGGATTTCGGCGGTCGAGGTCATGACCGCCTGCCTGACCCAAATCGACGCCGGCAATGGCGCGGTCAACGCGATTGTGTCCCTGCGCGATCGCGACACATTGATCGCCGAGGCCCGCGCCGCCGATGCTGCTCCGCGCAAGGGCTGGCTGCATGGTGTTCCGGTCGCGGTCAAGGATCTGGCCAATGTGGCCGGGCTGCCCACCACCATGGGGTCACCCGCATTTCGCAATTTCACCCCCAAACGCGACGATCTGGTGGTGGCGCGGATGCGCGATGCGGGGGCGATCTTCATCGGCAAAACCAACACGCCGGAATTCGGGCTGGGGTCGCATACCACCAACCCCGTGCATGGGCCGACGCGCAACCCCTATGACACCACGCGCAGCGCGGGCGGTTCATCGGGCGGGGCGGCGGCGGCGCTGGCCATGCGGATGCAATGGGTCTGTGACGGGTCCGATATGATGGGCTCGCTGCGCAATCCGGCGGGGTGGAACAATGTCTACGGGTTTCGCCCCAGTTGGGGGCTGGTGCCGGGCGATCCGGTGGGTGATGTGTATTTGCACAAGCTGGCCACGCTGGGGCCGATGGCGCGTTCGGTGCGCGATATTGCGGCGCTGCTGGATGTGCAGGCAGGGACCGACCCGCGCCTGCCGTTCAGCCATGATGGCGGCCCGTTCACCGGCGCGCTGGATGGTGACGTCACAGGCTGGCGGATCGGCTGGCTGGGCGATTGGGGCGGCGCATACCCGATGGAGCAGGGCGTGATGCAGCACTGCGAAGCTGCGCTGCACACCTTCACCGATATGGGCTGCGTGGTCGAACATGTCGCCGCGCCCATGCCCGCCAGCGACCTGTGGCAATCATGGGTCACCCTGCGGGCCTTTGCCAATGCCGCGAAATTAGAACCGTTGTATAATATCCCCGAAAAACGCGCCCTATTGCCGGATCAGGCCATATGGGAAATCGAACAGGGCATGGCCCTGACCGCGATGGATGTGCAACGCGCCAGCGCAATCCGTTCGCGTTGGTTCGCCAAAGCGGCAGAACTGTTTCACAAATATGACGCGCTGGTCCTGCCCACGGCGCAATGCTGGCCGTTTCCGGTGCAATGGTCCCACCCCGAAACGATCAGCGGACAGGCGATGGACACATACCACCGCTGGATGGAGGTGGTGGTGCCTGCATCCCTGACCGGATTGCCCGCGCTTGGCGTGCCCGCAGGGTTTGGCCCGGGCGGGTTGCCGATGGGGCTGCAAATCATCGGGGGGTATCGCAACGATATGCATGTGCTGCGCCTTGGCCATGCGTGGCATCTGGCCACCGGATGGCCCGCGCGCAATCCGCCCCAGACCTGAACGCCCCAGACCTGAATGCACCCGACCTGAACGGCCCCTTATCTGACAACGCCTGATCTGGCCCGATCCGCCCCGCCTTTCATTGTTCTTAAAATACCTCCGCCGGAGGCATCAAACGGGTGCCACAGCCGCCACGCTTGATTTCAATCACGAAACCGCGTCTCATGTGCGGCAATAAGAATATAACGGGGGGCCAGCATGCCGGACACACCAAAAGAGGGAATGCCCGAACTGGGCGCGGTGACATTTCAGATGCTGGGCACGGCCCTGCGCCGTGGCATCGCCGATTTTCGCGCCGCGCCGCTGTTCGGGTTGGTCTTTGCCTTTGTCTATGTCGCATTGGGGTGGGTGTTCGGGCTGGTCACATGGGCCACGGGGCAAAGTTACTGGCTGGTGTTCGCGGCTGTCGGATTTCCGCTGGTCGGGCCGTTCGCAGCCGTCGGTTTATACGATGTCAGCCGCCGCATCGAACAGGGCCGCCCGCTGGACCTGTATCAGATTTTCGGCGTGGTGGCGCGCCAGTCAAAACGGCAACTGCCGTCGATCTGCGCCATCATCATCATGGTGTTTCTGTTCTGGTTCTTTCTGGCGCATATGATTTTCGCGCTGTTCATGGGGCTGTCGACCATGACCAATGTGTCCAGCAGTTTTGATATTTACCTGACGCCCAATGGCATGACCATGCTGGCGGTCGGATCGCTGGTGGGGGGCGCATTTGCCCTGTTGCTATACATGATCACAGTGGTGTCGATGCCGCTGTTACTGGACCGCGAGGTGGATTTCGTATCGGCCATGATCGCCAGCTTTCAAACCGTGGCGCAGAACCCTTTGCCGATGCTGGCATGGGCCGCCATGATCGCGGCGGTCACGTTTCTGGCGATGCTACCGTGGTTTCTGGGCCTGTTCGTGGCGCTGCCGGTGCTGGGCCATGCCACATGGCACCTGTATGACCAGATCCGCGATGCCGGGCAGGGTGGCGGCGCGGCAGGGGGCCGTCAGGCGAATTCCTGATCGGTGCGCAGCAACCGGCGCACGAATGGCGGCAGGTCGATTTCGGCCAGAAACCCGGCGCTGCGCGCGGCCGCCAGCACCGTTTTCGTATCCAGCAGATGTTCATAGACCAGACGCACGGCGCGGGTGGAATTCGAACTTTCGCGCACGGTGCGGCAGACGTAGCCTTCCCAGAAATTATGCTGGAACGAGGGCACGCGGGCCAGAAAGTTGAATGATCCGGTATTGCCTGCACGGGCGGATACGTTCAGGGCGATCCCGTCCTCTTGCATATAGGCGAAACCGCGGAATTCGCGGTTGGCGGGGCTGATCGGCACACCAAGCGCCGCGATGCCCTTGCGCGATTCATAGCCGCGCAGAAATGTGTATCCGTCGCGGCGGGTGACATAGACCAACCCCTGAATGAAACGGGTGTCATCGGTAAAGCTGCGCCGCGTGAACCGGTAGAACCCTGACGGGAAATCATCCATCGGCACATGGGTGGATGACCCGAAACTGGGGGCCAGAAACGGATGCGCCAGCACCCCGTGCCCTTCGGTGGACAGGTCCGCCACGGGTTCCAGCAATATCCGCGCATCGACCCCGAAAAAGTTGCAGATCCGGTGCAGGACATCGGGCCGCGGAAAGCTTTCTCCGGAGAGGTAGCGGTTGAATTGGGTGCGGTTGATTTCCAGATCGCGGCACAGGCTGGCCACTGACGGGTAGTCGCGCGCCAGCTGACGCAGGTTGGCACCAAACATGGCGCGCAATTCTGATGGCGTGATGGTCGAGTGGGCTTGGGGTTTATTGTTATTCACGTTATGCGTGTATTCATTCTGCTGCGGTTTCGCGGAACTTAACAGGTCGAACATTCATTCCAAGTAGAAAATTGTGTATTTTGATGCGTTGTCACGTCTTAGCTGGTGCTGGTTGGCGTCATTGACGCACAAGAGCGACACAAAAGTAAGGCGAACGGTGCCAAATTTACCATGTTCTTTTTGGGCAGCCTCTCGCACAATGGGAAAATGCTCGATACAACCTGATGGGGATCGTTGAAAATGTTCGGAGTCGTCCTGTGGAGTTCACAAGCAGAAGGCAAGGCGGTGATCTGGTGCGAGGATCACGGCGATCTGGCGTTTTTCAATGCAACCGATGAGGATATGCATGATGCATTGTTCGGGTTCGGCGCGGGCGATCTGGTGCAGTTCGATCTGCAACAAGAGCGGCTGATGCGCCGGGCCAGCAATCCACGACTGGTCAACGAGGGCCAGTTTCCCGATCTGCCTGACAACCTGTTGGCAACCGGAACCCCCGTTCCGTCCCGATCCAATCCTGCTGTGTCGGGCGCGGCGCGTCCGGCGTTTGGCCAGATCATTCCCTTTTCCCCCCGCAAACAGGACAAAAAACGCCAAAGCCTGCGCCATCTGGCGTAACGATTGCGGCCCGCTGCTCCCACCCCCGTGCCATTGCCACTCACAGTTCTATCCGGCCCACGCGCCGTTCGATCCGGGCCACGACCCAGACCCGGAAATGCAAAACGCGGCGGAATTACCCGCCGCGTTTTTCGTGTTTCATGGGCCGCATTGCGCCGCCTGCGGGTTACAGCCCGCGTGACAGGGCCGCAACGCCGGTGCGTGCCACCTCGGTCAGGCCCAGCGGGCGCAACAGGTCGGCGAATGCATCAATTTTTTCCGGTGTGCCCGTGATTTCGAATACGAAAGAGGTCAGCGTGCTGTCCACCGCATTGGCGCGGAAAATATCGGCCAGACGCAGGGCCTCGACCCGTTTGTCACCGTCGCCTTCGACCTTGAGCAGGGCCAGTTCGCGTTCCACGCTGGGGCCTTCGACGGTCAGGTCATGCACCTGATGCACGGGCACGATGCGGCCCAGTTGCGCCTTGATCTGTTCGATCACCTGCGGCGTGCCTGTGGTGCAGATGGTGATGCGCGAGCGGTGCCCTGCGTGGTCGATTTCGGCCACGGTCAGGCTGTCGATGTTGTAACCGCGCCCGGAAAACAACCCGATGACACGGGCCAGCACGCCCGCCTCGTTGTCGACGACAACGGCCAGCGTGTGTTTTTCGCTAACGTCCGAAAAATTCGGGCGCAGGTTATAGGCGGAATGTTTGTTAGAGCCTTTTTTGATCTGTAGCGCAGACATGGTTTTGGTCCTTGATATCGGTGGAGGGGAGGGGGCGCGTGGCCCCCTCTCGGGGGTGGCGGGCGCGGGTGCTAGACCATCACCGCGCCGCCTTCCTTGATTGCGCCCTTGGTCGATGCCTCGCCCATCAGCATTTTGTTATGCGCCGCGCCCGAGGGGATCATCGGGAAGCAGTTTTCGTGCTTTTCCACCAGACAGTCGAAAATCACCGGGCCGTCATAGGCCAGCATTTCGCGGATCGCGTCGTCCAGATCATCGGGGTCGCTACAGCGGATGCCCTTGCAGCCGAATGCCTCGGCCAGTTTTACGAAATCGGGCAGGGATTCAGACCATGAATGCGAATAGCGTTCGCCGTGCAGCAATTCCTGCCACTGGCGCACCATGCCCAGGCGTTCGTTGTTCATGATGAACTGTTTCACCGGCAGTCGGAACTGCATCGCGGTGCCCATTTCCTGCATGTTCATCAGCCATGATGCCTCGCCTGCGACATTGATCACCAGACTGTCGGGATGCGCCATCTGCGCCCCGATCGAGGCGGGAATGCCATAGCCCATGGTGCCAAGGCCCCCCGATGTCATCCAGCGGTTGGGGTCTTCGAAACCCAGAAACTGCGCCGCCCACATCTGGTGCTGGCCGACCTCGGTGCAGACATATCTGTCCATATCCTTGGTCAGCGCCTCAAGCCGTTGCAGGGCATATTGCGGTTTGATGATTTTGCCCGACTGTTTGAAGGCCAGACAATCCACCTTGCGCCAATCGCTGATCTGGCCCTGCCATTTGGCGACAGATGCCTGATCGGTTTTGCGCCCGCGGGCTTTCCACACCTTCAGGATATCCTCGAGCACATGGGCGACATCGCCGACGATGGGGATATCGGCCTTGATCACCTTGTTGATCGACGACGGGTCGATATCGATATGGGCCTTGATGGATTTGGGGCTGAAGGCATCGACCACGCCGGTGATGCGGTCATCAAAGCGCGCACCGATGTTGATCATCAGGTCGCAATCATGCATGGCCATGTTTGCCTCGTATAGCCCATGCATGCCCAGCATCCCCAGCCAGTTGTCACCGGATGCGGGATAGGCGCCCAGCCCCATCAGGGTAGAGGTGATGGGAAAGCCGGTGGCATCCACCAGTTCGCGCAACAGCTGGCTGGCGGCTTTGCCCGAATTGATCACGCCGCCACCAGTATAGAACACGGGGCGTTTTGCCTTTTCCATGGCGGCGACCAGTTCGGTGATTTCCTCCATGTCGCCTTTGACCTGGGGTTGGTAGTGGCTGACCGATACGTCGCGTTTGGGCGTATAGGTGCCGGATGCAAATTGCACATCCTTTGGCAGGTCCACCAGAACCGGGCCGGGGCGGCCGGTGGAGGCAACATGGAATGCCTCGTGCAGGGTGGCGGACAGGTTGTCGGTGTCGCGCACCAGCCAGTTGTGCTTGGTGCAGGGGCGGGTGATGCCCACGGTGTCTGCCTCCTGAAAGGCATCGTTGCCGATCATGAATGTGGGCACCTGACCCGACAGAACCACAATCGGGATGCTGTCCATCAGGGCATCGGTCAGGCCGGTCACCGCATTGGTTGCGCCGGGGCCGGATGTGACCAGCGCCACGCCGACCTTGCCGGTAGAGCGCGCGTATCCTTCGGCGGCATGCACCGCACCCTGTTCATGGCGCACCAGAACGTGTTTGATATCGTTTTGCTGAAAAATCTCGTCGTAAATCGGTAGGACGGCACCGCCGGGGTATCCGAATACGACGTTCACACCCTGATCCTTGAGGGACTGAACCACCATTTTCGCTCCGGTCATCTGACGTGTCATGTGCTTTGCTCCGTTTTCGACGTCTGTGTTGGACAATAAAAAGCCCCCGATTTTTGATCGGGGGCGCATGGGGAACCTGTATGGTTGCCGTTACCGGCCCATGCGCCTGTTTCCTAGAATGACGACCACATTGGTCATGGGTTGAAACCTTTCATTGCGTGGGCGTGACATTATGGGCGCTGCGGGGCAGCGTCAACCGCGTTTTTTGTGCAAATCTGTCGCTGAGGGTGATTTTTCTTTATGAATGTTGCGTTTGATCGTCAAAATTTTGCCGAAACTGTGTTTTTGGGGTGGGGAATGGGCGCTGGACGGGCTGCGCGCACTGGGGTAGAGTCGCCCCATGACCACACAGACCATCATTTGCATCTGTATTATTGCCTGACACCCACGCGTGGCGGGCCGGTCTTCTATTCCAAAGCAGAGTCGAAGTTGATAAGCCCGCCACGCATGAATTGCGCCCTTTGGAGAGCCTGACGCCATGACGACCATCAAATTGCACAACAGCAAGACCCGCAAAAAAGAGGTGTTCACGCCGATTGATGCGCAAAATGTGCGGATGTATGTCTGTGGGCCAACGGTTTATGACCGCGCCCATCTGGGCAATGCGCGCCCCGTGGTGGTGTTTGATGTGCTGTATCGGTTGCTGCGCCATGTCTATGGCTGCGATCAGGTGACCTATGTGCGCAATTTCACCGATGTGGATGATAAGATCAACGCCCGTGCGGCGGACAGCGGGCGCAGCATTGGCGAGATCACCGAGGAAACGATCGGCTGGTATCTGGATGATATGGGCGCGTTGGGCGCGCTGGAACCCGATCAGATGCCCCGCGCCACGCAGTATATCGGCGCGATGGTTGCGATGATCGAGGATCTGATCGCCAAGGGTCACGCCTATGCCGCCGAGGGGCATGTGCTGTTTTCGGTGTCGTCCTATAAGGCATATGGCGCTTTGTCCGGCCGTTCGGTGGACGACATGATCGCCGGTGCGCGGGTCGAGGTGGCACCCTATAAGCGCGACCCGATGGATTTCGTTTTGTGGAAACCGTCAAGTGACGATCTGCCGGGGTGGGACGGGCCGGTTTTTGAAGGCAAGAGTGTGGGCAGGGGGCGGCCCGGCTGGCATATCGAATGTTCTGCCATGGCCTATGAATTGCTGGGGGCCAGTTTCGACATCCACGGCGGCGGCAATGATTTGATGTTCCCGCACCACGAAAACGAGGTCGCGCAAAGCTGCTGCGCCCATCCCGAGGGGCATTTTGCAAATTACTGGCTGCACAATGAAATGCTGTTGGTCGAGGGCAAGAAGATGTCCAAAAGCCTTGGCAATTTTTTCACCGTGCGGGATTTGCTGGATCAGGGCGTGCCGGGCGAGGTGATCCGGTATGTTTTGCTGTCGACGCATTACGGCAAGCCGATGGATTGGACGGCTGAAAAGGCGGCAGGTGCGGCGTCAAAACTTGAAGACTACATTATGATCATCGAAAAATACGGTGATCTTGATGCGGCGCAGAAGATTGAACCGATGAAAGAGATCATTGAGGCTCTATCAGATGATCTGAATACGCACGCTGCTTTGTCAGGTCTGGACCAGTTGGCAAATCATGCAATGGGAACCGAATTGGCAAGAAACATTGAGTTTCTTGGGCTCTACAGTTTTGAACAAATTGAAGAGAAGGTCGTAACTTTCCGTAGTGGGCAAGCTGGTTTGAAACCATTGGCGGATAAGTTGTTTGCTCTACGGACTGAGGCAATGACTTCCAAAAACTTTGCTGCGGTTGATGCTATGAAGCAGGCGCTTTCGGATGCCGGGGTTCAGGTGCAAATGTCGAAAACCGAGATTGAACTTTTTCCAACGCCAGATTTCGACCCGTCCAAGCTGGAGGGGCTGTGATGATGTGCGAAACACAGGGCCGCGCCCGAGCTGGAGGGCGCTTTGCGACGCTTGGGGCAGGGCGGGGCATAACCTGTCGGGTGCTGTGCTTTCCTCTATGGGGGCAATCCGATGACTGATCGCCTGTATATCTATGACACCACCCTGCGCGACGGGCAGCAGACGCAGGGGGTGCAGTTCTCCACCCCAGAAAAGCACCAGATCGCGGCGATGCTGGACCAGTTGGGCGTGGATTATATCGAGGGCGGCTGGCCCGGGGCCAATCCCACGGATTCGGGGTTTTTTGACGAAAAACCGCAGATGAACGCGACGTTCACTGCCTTTGGCATGACCAAACGGGCGGGGCGCTCGGCGGCAAATGATGATGTTCTGGCGGCGGTTCTGAATGCGCAAACCCCTGCGGTCTGTCTGGTCGGTAAAACCCATGACTTTCATGTGACGACGGCGCTGGGGATCACACTGGATGAAAACGCCGACAATATCGCGGCGTCGATTGCGCATCTGGTGGCAGAGGGGCGCGAGGCGCTGTTTGATGCCGAGCATTTTTTCGACGGTTACAAGGCCAATCCCGAATACGCCCTGCACTGCCTGCGCGCGGCCTATGACAACGGGGCGCGTTGGGTGGTGTTATGCGACACCAACGGCGGCACCTTGCCCGATGAAATAGCGCGGATCGTGGGGGAGGTGATTGCCGCGGGCCTGTCCGGTGATCGGCTGGGCATTCACACCCACAACGACACCGAAACCGCGGTGGCGGGCAGTCTGGCCGCCGTGATGGCGGGGGTGCGCCAGATACAGGGCACGCTGAACGGGCTGGGCGAACGCTGTGGCAATGCCAACCTAACCACGCTGATCCCTACATTGCTGTTGAAAGAACCCTATGCCAGCCGGTTTGACACCGGCATCACGCTGGATGCGCTGCGCGGGCTGACGCAGGTGTCGCGCAAACTGGACGATATTCTGAACCGCGTGCCGATGCGGCAGGCGCCGTTTGTGGGGGCGTCGGCCTTTGCGCATAAGGCGGGGCTGCACGCCAGCGCGATCCTGAAAGATCCGACGACATACGAACATATCGACCCTGCGTTGGTGGGCAATGCGCGCATCATTCCGATGTCAAATCAGGCGGGGCAATCCAATCTGCGCCGCCGTCTGGCCGAGGCGGGGCTGGAGGTGGCGGCAGGTGATCCGGCGCTGGCCCGCATTCTGGACCTGATCAAGGAGCGCGAGGGGCAGGGATATACCTATGACACGGCGCAGGCCAGTTTCGAATTGCTGGCGCGGCGCGAGTTGGGCCTTTGCCCCGAGTTTTTCGAGGTCAAACGCTATCGCGTGGGTATCGAGCGGCGCAAGAACAAGCGCAACCAGATGATTTCGCTGTCCGAGGCGGTGGTGGTGATCAAAATGGACGGGGAAAAGCGCATGTCGGTGTCCGACAGCATTGACGAATGCGGATCGGATCGCGGGCCGGTAAATGCGCTGGCCAAGGCGCTGGCCAAGGATTTAGGCCCCTATCAGGCGGCGATTGACGACATGCATCTGGTCGATTTCAAGGTGCGCATCACCCAAGGCGGCACCGAGGCCGTGACCCGTGTCATCATCGACAGCGAGGACGGGCAGGGGCGGCGCTGGTCCACTGTGGGGGTCAGCCCCAACATAGTGGACGCCAGTTTCGAGGCCCTGCTGGATGCGATAAACTGGAAATTGCTGCGGGCCGGGGGGGATGCCGTGCAAAAGTAACCTTGACGTTACTTTTTCCCGCGATATGTCACCTATACGTAACATTATGGGTGCCATATGACCAAAATTTCCGCCGGTTCCATCATACGTGTCCGTCAGATCATGCTGGGGCTGGCCGGTCTGGCCTGCCTTGGCTATGCCATTGCGGCGCTGGTGACGGGGCGGCCCGATCCGGTGGCGTTTTGGGTGCCGGGGGCGTTTGGCGTTTTGGCTGCGCTGGTGATTACGGGGTCGTTTTTTCTGGCTGGGCGGGCGCAGGGGCAGGTGGCCAGCGACGAGCTGTATCACGCCGAAAATGCCCGTGCGCAGCGCATCGCCTATTGGGTGGCGTTGGGGTTATATCCGCTGTTCGGGGCGTTGCTGGCGGTGGGGCTGGTGACGTTTCCGGTGGCATTCGCGGCCATGGGCACGCTGACGGGGGCCGTCTATCTGCTGCTGTTCGTTTTGCTGAATGTGCGGGGCTGACATGGGGCAGGGCAGCGCACTGATCACCCATCTGACCGCAGAGCGCAAGGCGCGCGGGTTGACACAGGCGCAATTGGCCGGGGCCGTGGGCGTCAGCCGCAAAACCATCAACACGATCGAAAACCGGGTGTTTGTGCCCTCGACGGTATTGGCGCTGAAACTGGCGCGGGAACTGGGTGTTTCGGTGCATGATCTGTTTGAATTGGGGGATGAGGAATGATTTACAAGGCGCTGATTTCAGTTGGAATTTCTATTGCGGTGTTTTTCGCCATCGCACTGGGGTTGATCCTGTCGCAACCGGTGGCGCCGCTGCCGGAAATGCAAACTCTGGATTTTGACAAGCTGATCGGCAAGGCACCGGTGGACCCTTTGCCGCTGGTGCCGGTGGCCATGCGCGACGGTTGGGAAATGCCCACGCGCCATGTCGCGGCCAAGGACAAACCGCTGTTGGTGCTGATCCACGGATCGGGCTGGCACGGGCAACAGTTTGACGCGTTGGCGGGGGCGCTGCGGGGACAGGGCGAAATTCTGGCGCCTGATCTGCGTGGTCATGGGGCAACGCCGGGGCGGCGCGGTGACATTGATCATATGGGCCAGTTTGACGAAGATCTTGCCGATCTGATTGCGGCCTACCGCAAGCCGGGGCAGGCGTTGATTGTGGCCGGGCATTCCTCGGGCGGGGGGCTGGCGATCCGGTTTGCGGGCGGGCCAGCGGCGCGGGACGTGGATCATGTGATCCTGCTGTCGCCATTCCTGAAATACAACGCGCCCACGGTGCGGGAAAATTCGGGTGGCTGGGCGCATGTGTTGACGCGGCGCATCATCGGGTTGTCGATGCTGAATATGGCGGGGATCAGGGCGCTGAACCACCTGACCATGATCCAGTTTTCAATGCCCGAACCGGTGCTGGACGGGCCGATGGGCCATACGGCGACCACGCATTACAGCTTCCGGCTGAATGCATCATTCGCGCCGCGTATGGATTATCTGGGCGACATCGCCAAGCTGCCGGATTTCACCCTGATTGCAGGGCGCGAGGACGAGGCATTTTATGCAGAGCGGTTCGAACCGACCATGGCGGCGGCCAATCCGAACGGGCGCTATGTGATCCTGGATGGGCTTGGCCATCTGGACGTGGTAGATGCGCCCGAAACATACGAAATTATCAAAGAAACGCTGGATGCCTACTGATTTTGACGATGATCTGAACGCCTGCGCGGCGCAGGTGGAACGCGGCGATCCCGAACGGTTTCGCACGGTGATGGCAGCCCCTGTCGCGGCGCGGGCGGTGCTGTTTCCGATCTATGCCTTTAACCTCGAGGTCGCACGCGCCCCCTATGTGACGCAGGAATTTCTGATCGCGGAAATGCGGCTGCAATGGTGGCGCGATGCGCTGCGCGAAATCGCGGATGGTGGCGCGGTGCGCCGGCACGAGGTGGTGACGCCACTGGCCCGCGTGCTTGACCCTGACGGGGCCGATGCCCTGCAGGCGTTGGTCGATGCCCGCCGCCGTGACATTGAAAAGGAACAGTTCATCAAGGCCGCCGATCTGGTGGCGCATCTGGATCAGGGCAATGGCACGCTGACATGGGTCGCGGCGCGGGCCTTGGGCGCAGAGGGGGCTGACGCCGAACGGGCGGCCCGCGCCATGGGACGGGCGGCAGGGCTGGCCAACTGGTTGCGCGCCGCGCCCGCCCTGCGCAAGGCGGGGTGGGAACCGATGCCGGAACAAGGCGCCGAGGAATTGCCCGCGATGGGGCTGGCCGATCTGGCACTTGCGCGTGGCTTGCGCCGTCATATCCCGGGCGCTGCCGTGCCTGCGCTGCGGGCCGGGTGGCTGGCAGGGCCGGTGCTGCGCCCTGCCCGGGATGAATTCGAACGCATTGATGCGGGCGCGTTGGAGCCATCTGATTTCAGCGCAAAATTGCGGTTGGTGTCGCTGTCGTTGACGGGGCGGTATTGAACCATTGCGCGATTCGGTTGTGGCATCTGGCGGAGCCTCCGGCGGGAGTATTTTAGCCAAGAAAAAGCCATAGGATATTTGCGCCGCTGTGGCTTTTTCTTGGAAGAAATACTCCGGGGAGGGGAACGCGGGGGGGCAGCCCCCGCGTGGGGAGGGGCTGGCCCCTCCCGCTGCTTGGCGGCGCGGTTAGGCGTCTTTGGGCCGGAAGGCCAGCCAGATCAGTGCGCCGCCTGCCAGCATCAAAAACGGGGCCATCGCCAGATTGACCGAGGCCCAGCCCGCTGTGGCAGACCCGCCCGAGCAGTTCATCAGCCCCCCCGATGCCAGCGAGGCCATGGTGACACCGCCGAACACCAGCAGATCGTTCAGCCCCTGCATCCGGCCACGTTCCTGCGGTTCATGTGCGCCTGCCAGCATGGTGGTGGCCCCGATAAAGCCGAAGTTCCAGCCAAGCCCCAGCAGGATCAGCGCGACAAAGAAATTGCCCAGATCGACCCCTTGCAGTGCCACGGCCCCTGCGCCCGCAAGGATGACCAGCCCTGCGGCCACCACCTTTTCGACGCCAAAGCGGGCGATCAGGTGGCCGGTGAAGAAGCTGGGAATATACATGGCCAGCACATGGGCCGACACCACATCGGCGGCGGTGCTTTTGTCAAATCCGCAGCCGACCACGGCCAGCGGGGTCGAGGTCATCACGAGGTTCATCAACGCGTATGACACCATGGCGCAGATCACCGCCACGGCGATGCGCGGCGTTTTCAGCAGTTCCAACCGGCTGCGGCCTTTGGGGGCGTCTTGGGACGGGACGGGCGGTTTGGGGATGTCCAGAAACAGGAACAGGACCGAGCCGACAATATTGACCCCGATCACTGCCAGGTAGGTGCCAAGAAAGGGGATCACATAGGCATCCACCGTCATTTTTACCAGTTGTGGCCCGATCAGCGCGGCGGCAAGGCCACCGGCCATGACATAGGAAATTGCCTTGGGCCGGAAGTCATCCGATGCGGTATCGGCGGCGGCAAAGCGGTAAAACCCCTGTGCCGACATATAGATACCAGTGATAAAACTGCCCAGCAGGAAGACGGTAAAGGAATTCAGATAGAGGCCATAGGCCCCGATCGCCCCGCCAATTGCCCCCGACATGGTGCCCAGCCAGAACCCCGCACGCCGCCCATAGGTTTGCATGATATAGCTGACCGGAGTCGCGGCCAGCATCGACCCCAGCACGATCAGCGAAATCGGCAGGGTGGCAAAGCAGGCGTTGGGCGACAGGGACTGGCCCGCCAGCCCGCCAATGATGAAAATCATCGGCATTTGTGCGCCCAGAATAGCCTGCGCCATCACCAGGATTGTCACGTTGCGCTTGGCGCGGGCGTCGTCGGGGATGAATTCGGATTCCGTCATGCGTTGATTGCTAGACGGTTGTTTTGGCGCGGGCAAGTGGCGTTGTGCCGCTGTCCCCTGCGGCTATTCAGCGGCCAGCGGCAGGGGGTGGGGCAAAGGGTGCAGCAGGTCCGGTGCGGCACTGTCCTGCCGGATCAGCACGCCGCGGCCGATGACCAGCAGGGCGGGGGGGGTAATCTGTGCCTTTTGCAGGTCGGCATCAAGAGTGGCCAGTGTGGTTTCCAGCACGGTTTGCTCTGCGCAGGCGGCCTGCATCACCACGGCGCAGGGGGTATCGGGGGCGCGGCCTGCATCCAGCAGGTGCTGCGCAATCGCGCCTGCGCGTGCGATTCCCATATAGATGACCAGCACGCCCGCGCCCTTTGACAGGGCGGCCCAGTCGTGGCCGGGGACCTGCCCCTTGCGGTCGTGGCCGGTCACGAATGTCACGGCCTGATTGGTATCGCGGTGGGTGACGGGCAGGCCGGCATAGGCCAGACCGCCGATGCCTGCGGTGATGCCGGGGATGATTTTCAGCGGGATATTGGCCGCCATCAGCTCTTCGGCCTCTTCGCCGCCACGGCCGAACACGAAGGGGTCGCCGCCCTTGAGCCGCAGCACGCGGCGGCCTGCGCGGGCCAGATCAACCAGACGCGCGGAAATTTCCGCCTGACGCGCCGAGGGTTTGCCGCCCCGTTTGCCCATGTCGATATATTCGGCCTGCGGTGCCCATGCCAGAACGGCGGGATTGACCAGCGCGTCATGCACGATCACATCGGCCTGACGCAGGGCGTTGACGGCGTGCAGGGTCAGCAATCCGGGATCACCGGGGCCGGCACCCACCAGCCAGACCCAGCCGGGTTGAAATATGGGCCAATCGGCGGCTGGCAGGGGGATGCTTGCATGTTCCATGTGCCAGCATAAACATATCTGGCATATGCATGTGAAGTGCGCGCATGCTGCGTTGCCGCATATGTGGGCGGGCCAAGGTTGCGGGAGTGCGGTTTTGCGCAGGAAACGGGTCGGGTTTGCGGCTATGCAGAGAGAGTCCATGCGGGTTTTATGCGCATTTATCGGGAAAATATTCCTATTGCCGAGTTTGCGACCTATATATGTGAGAAATCGTTCCTCTGGCGTGGTGCGATGAATTTTTAGGCAGGGAGGGGCGCGGATGCCTGGACGGATCATCGAATCAGACGCCTGTGTTGCCGAAGGGCTTGCCTGGCTATGTGCCAATGATCCGGCGATGGCGCAGGCGCAGGCAGCGACCGGTCCGTTGCCCTTGCGGCGCAAACCCGACGGGTTTGACGAATTGCTGTCGGCGATTGTCAGCCAGCAGGTTTCGGTTGCCTCGGCCCGTGCGATCTGGGGGCGGATGGTGGAGGCCGGATTGGTCACCCCCGAGGCGGTGCTAAAGCTGACCGAGGAGGAATTGCGCGCCCTGGGCCTGTCGCGGCAAAAGGCGAAATATGCGCGGGCCTTGGCGGCGGCGGGGATAGATTACGCCGCCCTGCGCCGCGCCCCCGATGACGAGGTGGTGAAAACCCTGACCGCCGTGTCGGGCATTGGTGTCTGGACGGCGGAAATATACGCGATGTTCAGTCTGGGGCGGGCGGATGTGTTTGCCCCCGGTGATCTGGCGCTACAGGTTGCGGCGCAGCATTTATATGGATTGGATGCACGCCCGAAGGAACGCGCCCTGCGCGAAATGGCCGCCCGTTGGTCGCCGTGGCGATCTGTTGCGGCGCGTCAGCTTTTTGCCTACTACCATGTGGCAAAGAACAGGGAAGGTATCGCATGACACGGGCATTGAACGCAGGACGCAAGGAACCATTATCGGGCAGCACCCGATCTGTTGTGGTGTTCCTGCATGGTTACGGCGCCAACGGGGCCGATCTGTTGGGGCTGGCCGATCCTTTGTCGGAACACCTGCCCGATACGTTGTTCATTTCACCCGACGCGCCAGAAAACTGCGCCGGATCGCCGATGGGGTTTCAGTGGTTTCCGATTCCATGGATCGACGGATCCAGCGAGGAAGAGGCCGAACGCGGCTTGCAGGCCGCCGCCGATGATCTGAACGCGTTTCTGGACGGGATTTTGGTGGACGAGGACCTGCTGCCCGAACAGATGGTGCTGGTGGGGTTCAGCCAGGGCACGATGATGTCGCTGCATGTGGCCCCGCGCCGCGAAGACCCCGTGGCGGGGATCGTGGCATTTTCCGGCCGTTTGCTGTCGCCCGACAGTCTGGAGGACGAGGTGCTATCGCGCATGCCCGTGCTGCTGGTGCATGGCGATCAGGATGATGTGGTGCCGCCGCAATCCCTGCCCGAAGCCGCCGAAGCCCTGCAAAAGGCAGGTTTCAAAGAGGTATTCGCCCATATCATGAAGGGCACCGCCCATGGTATCGCGCCCGACGGGTTGCAGGTGGCGCTGGCATTCATGCGCGATAAATGTTCGTTGTAACGGTGCAGGGTGCTGGCTGAACCCAGCCGCCAGGGCATCAAACCCCGTGCAATATGCGCCCGCTGCCCGATGGGTGGCGGGCGTTTTGATTTTTCCCGCCCTTGACCCGCGCCGCGCAAGGGTCATTTGCCTGTTACAGTGGCAGGCTAGGAAATTCCCAAGCTGCTGCATATCGTGGGGCTTGCCCGATGGCAGACACGATATATAGTGGGCACAGGTCTGGGGCAGGGTTCCCTGTTCCGGTCGCCAATTTTGGGCTGTCTGGGCAGGGAGAAATTGCCAAATGGACGGAGATTTCAGGACCGATTTTACCCGCAATCCAGCGAGTTTGCGTCAGCATCCCGCGCTGGTTCTGAACGCGGATTACCGGCCGTTGTCCTATTACCCGCTGTCGCTATGGCCATGGCAAGAGGCGATAAAAGCCGTCTGGCTGGACCGTGTGGATATCGTTTCGGAATATGACACCGTGGTCCACAGTCCCAGTCACCAGATACGGATACCATCCGTTGTGGTGCTGAAAGATTACGTAAAACCCAGAAAGCGCGTGGCCTTCACGCGCTTTAATTTATTTCTGCGGGATGAATTTCGCTGTCAGTATTGCGGATCGCGGGGCGAATTGACGTTTGATCATGTGGTGCCGCGCGCGGCGGGGGGCATCACCAGTTGGGAAAACGTGGTGGCGGCCTGTAGCCCGTGCAACCTGCGCAAAGGATCCAAAAGCCTGCGCCAGTCGGGGATGCGCCTGTATAAAACCCCGCGCCCGCCAGCGGCGTCGGAATTGCAGAATTTGGGCCGCAAATTCCCGCCCAACCACCTGCACGAAAGCTGGATGGATTTCCTGTATTGGGATTCAGAGCTGGAGGCATAAAGATCAGCCCTGTTCGGGACCACCATCCTTGGATCCATGTAGGGCTGTAACAATGCCGCGCCCCCGAAACGCAAAACGCCGGACCAACGGGTCCGGCGTTTCGGTATTGATTGGCGGGCGGTTTAGCCCGGTCTGTCAGCCCAGTGTGTTAACCCTGTCTGTTAACCCTGTGCGATGGGTGTGTCGCGGCCCGGCACGGGGGTGTCTTTGCCGCCGTTCAGGGGGTCGTCCTGACGTTGGACCGACCCTTCGAAATGGGCGCCGGATTCGATGGCGATGGTTTTGTGGATGATGTCGCCTTCGACCCGTGCGGTCGATGTCAGGCGCACCTTGAGCCCGCGCACGCGGCCCACAACACGACCATTCACGACCACATCATCGGCGATCACTTCGCCTTTGACGGTGGCAGTTTCGCCCACGGTCAGCAGATGGGCGCGGATGTCGCCGTCAACCGATCCTTCGATCTGGATGTCGCCGGTGGTTTTCAGGTTTCCGACCACGTGCAAATCCGACGACAGCACGGATGTGGCTGCTTTGGGTTTGGGTGGGGCGGCCTTGAAATCGCCCGACGCCTTGGGCGCGGCAGGGGCCGGAGAATTGGTTTCAGGGGCTGCGGGGCTTGCAGCGTCAGCGGCCTTTGGGCCGGGCTCGTTGATTTTGCTCTTAGAAAACATCGTTTGCAGCCTTGATATAGATCATCGGGTTAACAGCCTGTCCGCCCACGCGAACTTCGTAATGAAGATGCGGGCCGGTCACGCGTCCAGATGCCCCCATATCACCAATACGATCCCCGCGCGAGACTCTTTGTCCGACCTTGACGCGGATTTTCGATTGGTGTGCGTATCGTGTTTCGATTCCGAACTGGTGCTGGATTTTCACCAGACGGCCATAGCCGCTGCTCCAGCCTGCGTGGGTTACGACACCATCGGCGGTGGCATAAAGCGGCGTGCCGACCGGACCGGCGAAATCGACGCCGGCGTGCATCCGGCGACCACCTGTTTTGGGGTCGCGGCGATAGCCGAACTGCGAGGTAAAGCGATAGCCCGCTTTGACCGGATTGGCGAAAGGTGCCTTTTGCGCGGCGATTCGATAGAGGTTCAGCTTGTCCATCTGGTTCAGCAGACGGTTGGCGCGGGCCGCATCGGGGGAATTGTCATCGCCCATGGTCGAAAAGGAAATCGGTGTCAGCGGGCCACCCTGACCGGAATACCCGCGGCGCACCTGATCCAGCATCGAGCCGGTGTTCATGCCCGCGGCACGGAACATTTTATCCAGCGGTTTGACCGATACGGTCATCGCATCCTCGAGCTGGCGGAAGATCGCGTCGTTCTGGGATTCCATGGTTTTGATGCGGGCGGCCATTTCATCGGCCTGCACCAGCGCATCCTTGGCATTGGCGATGATCTGGTCACGTTCCTGCGCTGTATCGGCCAGCGCGGCGGCCAGAAAATCCATTGTGCCGCCGGATGCGCCTGCGGTTTGCCCGGCCGTGGCGGGCGCGGCAGAGGCCAGCGTGGTGACCTGTTCGCGGGCGCTGTCGCGGTCTTTCATGGTGCGGCGCAGGGTGGATTGGATCACCTCGATGCCGGTTTCCAGTTCGCGGCGGCGGTTTTCCGATGACAACAGATCGGATTGCATCACGGAAATCTGTGCCAGCGCGGAGTTGAACCGTTCCTGCGCAGCGCGCGCTTCGGCGGCGCGGGTGTTGCGTTCGGCGGACAGGGCGTTCAGGCGCGCCTCGTAGGTGCGTTGATCGCGTTTGGCCTGTTCGCGGAAGTTGCCCGATCCGATGCTGTCCATCAGCAGGATCGCGGTGGCGACGATGGTCCATGACACCACAACGGCGGAACCGGAAAACGCCACCAGCTGCGTTGTCGGACGCAGGCGGATAAAACGTGTGTCAGCATCAGAGCGCAAAAAGACGCGGCGTTCGGGAAACCAGCGTTCCAGCATGGCGTCGATCCGAATGGCAAGTCGTGTTCTCAATAGTCTGCCCCTTGTCCTGCCCTTGATGACGATACGCGCACATGTCCCCTGACGCGAAATCGTTAGCGGGTTGTTACCCAGACCTTGACGGCGGGGCAAGGCTTTCGGGAGATCTGATTCGCGGATGTGGCGAAAATTCACCAATAAATGGCAAAAAACCGCCGATCCACGGGGGGTTGCGGGGCGTTTCTTATCCTTTGGTATGGGGTATGAAAGCGGTCAGATCAGCCCGTCACGGGGCGGGGTTTTATCCGCCAGGGGCCAATAAAAATCGGGCGGCAGCCCTGCTTCGGCGCGCTTTTCCTCGTTAAAGGGGGCTTTTAATGCGCCATGGAAGTATTTTTGCACCAGTTCGTGAAACACCTCTTTGGGGTCCAGATTATCGCGCCCACACAGGAAATTGAACCATTTGGAGCCATAGGCGACATGGCCAACCTCCTCGGCGTAGATCACTTTCATCGCTGCAACTGTCTGTTTTTCCTTGGCGTTTTGAAACAGGGTGATCATGTTGGGGGTCACGTCCAGCCCGCGGGCCTCTAGCACCATGGGGACCACGGCCAGACGGCCCAGCAGATCGTCCTTTGTGTCTTCGGCGGCGCGCCACATGCCGGCATGGGCGGGCATGGCCCCGTAAAAACAATCCATCGCTTCAAGACAGTCGCATACAAGGTTGAAATGTTTGGATTCTTCATCCGCCGATTTCACCCAGTCGTCGTAATATCCGATCGGCATCGGCACATGGCCAAAGCGCGCGATGATATCCCAGTGCAGGTCAACCGCGTTCAGTTCGATATGGGCGACGGCGTGCAGGATGGCGCGCCGCCCTTCGGGAGAGCCGGGGCGGCGGCGCGGCACATCGCGCGGGTCCAGCAATTCGGGTTTTTCCGGGCGCGAGGGGCGCAACGGCGGATTGGCAGTCCCGATGGCAATGGGGGTGCCAGCGGCGCGGGCATCGCGCCACATGGCGGCATATTTATGCGACAGCGCGGTTTTTGCGCGCCCGTCAGCGGTGGTCAGCACGTCGACCGCCATTTCTGTCAGGGTTTTCATCTGTCGTGGTCCCTTTTGATCGCAGCGGGGTGAAATCTTTTTGAAAAAGATTTGCCAAATTCGTTTGAAACGAATTTTTTCCGTATTTTCTTGCGGTGCTTTACAGGGCGCGCAGTGCTTCCAATACTTCGGCGGCGTGGTCTGCGACTTTGACCTTGCGCCATTCGCGCGCGATTTGCCCGTTGGCATCAATCAGAAAGGTCGATCGCACGATGCCCATGAAGGTCTTGCCATACATCTTTTTCTCTTGCCAGACGCCGAAATCCTCGCAGGCTGACCCCTCGGCATCCGACAGCAGGGGCACGGTCAGCGCCTTATTGGCGGTGAAACGGGCGTGGCTTTTCATATCGTCCTTGGAAATGCCGAACACCTGCGCGCCTGCGCCCAGGAATTGCGGCAGCAGGGCGGTGAAATCGGTTGCTTCGACTGTGCAGCCCGCGGTGTTGTCACGGGGATAAAAGAACAGAACCACAGGCGCGCCGCGCAGGGCGGACAGGGTTACATCATCGCCCGTGGTGGCGGGCAGGGTGAAATCGGGCGCGATTTGGCTCATGCTCGGGTCCTTTTGCTGGTGGTCTATAGCAGTGGGGCGATGAATTTCATATTAAACCCCGCATGGCCAGTATAAACCCTGTGGCATAATATATCCGGGCAGCGAAGAAACCGAACAAACCGATGAGTGACGAGGTGATCAAGCCGGAAGAGGCCGAGGCCGGGACAGAGTCCGGGGCAGAGGCCGAAGCCGGGCAGGCCGGGCAAGCAGACCCGCAAGCGCAAGCTGCGGCGGGGGGGGCTGCCCCTGTCCAGCCGTTGCGCCCGCGCCGCCGGTTTCGTCTGTTGCGCCGTATCATGCTGGTGTTGGGCACCCTGACCGGAGTCGCGGGCATTGTCATCGCGGCGGCAATTCTGTGGCTGGTGGACCGGCCTGTGGTGGCCCCCGACTGGATGCGCGACCGGATCGAGGCCCGCATTGATGCCAGCCTTTCGGGGATGGATCTGGATTTTCGCGAAATGGTGATCACGGTTGGCGCGGGTTGGCGGCCCAGCCTGCTGTTGCGCGATCTGGCCCTCTCCGAACAGGGCGGGGGCACCCTGCTGACCCTAACGCGGCTGGAGGCAAGCATCGCTGCGCGCCCTTTGCTGGATGGTCATGTGCAACCGGGCCGGATTGCCCTGTCGGGTGCCAATGCGATTTTGCGCCGTGACAGGGATGGCAGTTTCAAACTGGCCTTTGGCGAGGCGATCCGCCCTGTGGGTGAGGGCGCGAACATTGCCCAGTTGATCGAACGGGTGGATGATATTCTGGTGCGGCCCCAGTTTGCGGCCCTGCGCGAGGTGCGGCTGGATGCGCTGACCATAAGATACGAGGACGCCCGTGCCGGACGGGCCTGGTCCGCCGATGGCGGGCGGGCCGTGTTGCAGCGGGTCGGGGATGACCTGACACTGCGCGGTGATGTGGCCCTGTTGGGCGGGTTCGATTACGCCACCGTTCTGGAGATGAATTACGACAGCCGGATTGGCGATGCGACGGCCCGTTTCGGGGTCACATTCGAGGAAATCTCGGCCCCTGATATTGCCGCGCAGGTGCCGCCGCTGGCCTGGCTGGATGTATTGCGTGCCCCGATTTCAGGTGCGTTGCGGTCATCCGTGGGCGGGGACGGGCGGTTGGGTGCGCTTAGTGGCACCTTGCAGATCGGCGCGGGCGTGTTGCAGCCCAATGAAACCACCCGCCCGATCCCGTTTGACGGGGCGCGCAGTTATTTCACCTATGACCCCGACAAACAGGAGGTGCGGTTTGACGAACTGTCCGTGCAGTCCAAATGGGTCAGCAACCGCGCCGAGGGGCGCGCCATTCTGAAGGGTATGGAAAACGGGTTTCCCACCGCGATGCTGGGCCAGTTTACGATCAGCGACATCGTGGCCAATCCGGCAGGTCTGTATCCCGAACCCGTGCATCTGGAACGCGCCGTAATGGAGGCGCAGCTAAAGCTGAACCCGTTCAGTTTTGAACTGGGCCAACTGGCGGTCACGGATCAGGGTCAGGTGTTGCATTTCGACGGTCAGCTGGATGCCACCGACAAGGGGTGGAAGCTGGCGTTGGACGGGCGGGCCGGGCGCGTGAACGCCGACCGTGTGCGCACCCTATGGCCGGAACGTGCCGCGCCAAAGACCCGTGGCTGGCTGGCCAAAAATCTGCATGCGGCTGATCTGTCAAATGTTGAATTTGCCCTGCGTCTGGAGCCGGAACAGCGGCCTGACACATATTTAGGGTTCGAATTTGACAAGGGAGAGGTGACCTTTCTCAAGACGCTTCCTGATATCACCGAGGCCCGTGGCCGTGGCAGCCTGCTGCGTGACCGGTTTGTGGTCACGCTGGCGCAGGGTTGGGTCGATGCGCCGCTGGGGGGCAGGGTGGATGTGACGGGCACCAGTTTCATCGTGCCGGATGTAAAGCAAAAGAACGGCACCCCCGCGCAGGTCGATATCCGGGCAAAATCCACTGTGACGGCGGGGTTGTCATTGCTGGATATGGAGCCGTTCAAATACCTGAGCAAGGCAGGCCAGCCCGTGACGCTGGCCGATGGTCTGGCCGATGTCACCGCCACCCTGAACCTGCCTCTCAAGGATAAGGTCGCCCCGAAAGAGGTGAAATTCACCGCCCGCGCCGCATTGTCGGCCCTGCGCAGTGACAAACTGATTGCGGGGCGGGTTTTGACTGCGCCAAGCGCCCTGGCCGAGGCCGACAATGCGGGCCTGCGTATTTCCGGCACAGGGGCGATAGGCCAGGTGCCCTTCACCGGATCATGGCAGACCGCGTTTCAGGACACCCCGCAGGGGCGCAGCCGTGTGGCGGGCAATGTCGAACTGTCGCCTGCGTTTATTGAGGAATTCGCCATCGGTCTGCCCAAGGGCAGCGTAACGGGCGCGACGCAGGGCAAGGTCAGCATTGATCTGCAAAAGAACCGCCCGCCGGAATTTGCCCTGTCGTCCAACCTGAACGGGGTCGCCCTGCGGTTGGATGCGATCGGATGGGCCATGTCACGCGGGGCCACCGGCACATTCAAAGTGGCCGGTGTGCTGGCCAGCCCGCCGCGCATCGAAACCCTGTCGCTGAATGCACCGGGGCTGCGCGCGCAGGGCCGTGTCAGCCTGACCGATGCGGGGCAACTGGACCGCGCCACATTCAGCCGCGTGCAGGCGGGCAGCTGGCTGGACGCGCCCGTCACCCTGCGCGGGCGCGGCAGTGCGGCCCCCGCCGTCGAGGTGTCGGGCGGGCGGATTGATTTGCGCCAGACCTCGGTCGGGGCGGGGACGGGCAATGGCGGGACGGGCAGCAGCAGCGACAGCGGGCCGATCACACTGGCGCTGGAGCGGTTGCAGATCTCCGAAGGCATCGCCCTGACCGGATTTCGCGGCGATTTCACCAATAATGGCGGCATGGGCGGCAAATTCAGCGGTCAGGTCAACGGTGGCCCGCGGGTCAGCGGCACCGTGGTGCCCGATGCGGGGCGCAGCGCCTTTCGCATCACATCCGACAAGGGCGGCGAGGTTCTGGCGGCGGCGGGCCTGTTGGAAAAGGCGCATCGCGGCGAAATGGAGCTGGTGCTGCGCCCGCGCGGCGCGGTGGGCGAATACAATGGTGTGTTACGGATGACAAACGTCTGGCTGCGCGATGCCCCCGCGATGGCAGGGTTGCTAAGTGCGGTATCCATCATCGGTTTGCTGGAACAGCTGTCGGGCGACGGTTTGTTGTTCACCGACGTAGAGGCCAAATTTCGCATGACCCCGAAACAGGTGATCGTCACCGAAAGCAGCGCCACGGGGGCATCCATGGGGATTTCGATGGACGGCTATTATGATCTGGCCAGTGACCGCATGGACATGCAGGGGGTGTTTTCGCCGCTCTATCTGATCAACGGCATCGGCGCGGTGCTGACGCGCAAGGGCGAGGGGCTGATCGGGTTCAATTACACCCTGCGCGGCACGGCGGAAAAACCACGGGTGCAGGTGAACCCGCTGTCGATCTTTACACCCGGCATGTTCCGCGAGATATTCCGCCGCCCGGCCCCCAAACTGAACAGCAGCGACCCCGGTGCGCGCGGCGGGCAGGGCAACACAACACCCGCCACACAGGCACCGCGGCAGGGCAGAGAAGGCAGATAAGACACTGATGAAACTAACAGATTTCGATTTTGACCTGCCCGAGGGCCTGATAGCGACCCGCCCTGTGCGCCCGCGCACTGCTGCCAAAATGTTGGTGGCGGACGGGGATGTGATCCATGATGCGCAGGTCGGCGATATCTGCGACTGGCTGCGCCCCGGCGATCGTTTGATATTAAACGATACCCGTGTGATCCCCGCGCGCCTGTCGGGCACCCGTGCCCGCACGGGGGATGCGGGCGCAACCACGGCCCGGATCGAGGTCACCCTGCTGGAACCCCGCGCAGGGGGCAGATGGGCGGCATTGCTGAAACCCCTGAAAAAGATCCGCGAGGGAGAGGTGATCCGGTTCACCGATGCCCTGTCGGCCACACTAGAGGCCAAGGAGGACGGGCAGGGCATCCTGTCGTTCAACCTGACGGGCGATGATTTTGACGCGGCATTGGCCGAGGCCGGGAATATGCCGTTGCCGCCCTACATCGCGGCCCTGCGCGCACCCGATGCGCAGGACAAGACCGATTATCAAACCGTATGGGCGCGCCATTCCGGCGCGGTTGCCGCCCCCACCGCATCCCTGCATTTCGACGCGGCGCTGCTGGCGCGGATCGCGGCAATGGGCGTGGATGTCACCCATGTCACCCTGCATGTGGGCGCGGGCACATTCCTGCCGGTCAAGGTCGAGGACGTGACCTGCCACAAAATGCACGCCGAATGGGGCGAGGTCACCGAACAGGCCGCCGCCGAAATCGCCGCCACCCGCGCTGCGGGCGGGCGGATCATTCCGGTGGGCACCACCGCCCTGCGCCTGATCGAAAGCGCGGCACAGCCCACGGGCCGGATCGCGCCATGGCGCGGCACGACCGATATTTTCATCTATCCCGGTTTCAGTTTCAATGTGACCGATGCCCTGATGACCAATTTTCACCTGCCGAAATCGACCTTGATGATGCTGGTGTCGGCCCTGATCGGCGCGGATCGCATTCGTGAAATTTACGCTCATGCCGTTCATAAAAAATACCGGTTCTTTTCGTATGGGGATGCGTCGCTGTTGATTCCGCCACGCTGATCCGCCCAGCCGGGCGCATTCAGGGCGGCGCAGCCGCGACATTCGATGTCGTTTTCGCACCCGCAGCATAGGGGCGGATGCCCTATGACCGGATTTCAACCGCTGGAAAGGCCGCCATGATACCCTTTGTTAAAAATGCCTGGGCGCTGCTGTTTGGCATGTTGCTGCTGATGATCGGGAACGGATTGCAGGGCACTCTGCTGGGGGTGCGCGGCGAACTGGAGGGGTTCAGCACCTTTCAGATGTCGATTGTGATGTCGGCCTATTTTCTGGGGTTTCTGTTTTCCTCGCGGATGGCACCCGAAATGATCCGGCGGGTCGGGCATGTGCGGGTATTTGCGGCGCTTGCCTCGTTTATTTCGGCGGTTCTGATCCTGTATCCGTCGGTGCCAAACCCATGGGTCTGGACCATCGGGCGGTTCATCATCGGGTTCTGTTTTTGCGGGGTCTATGTGACCGCCGAAAGCTGGCTGAACAATGCGGCTGAAAACGAAACCCGCGGTAAGGCCCTGTCGGTTTACATGATGGTGCAGGTGGTCGGGATCGTCGCGGCGCAGGGGCTGTTGCTGGTGGCCGATCCGGGCGGGTTTATCCTGTTTGTGATCCCGTCGGTTCTGGTGTCCATCGCGGTGACGCCGATCCTGTTGTCGGTCAGCCCGACGCCCGCATTTGAAACCACCAAGGCAATGACGCTGCGCCAGTTGCTGGATGCCTCTCCACTGGGCTGCGTCGGGATTTTCCTGCTGGGGGGCGTGTTCGCCGCGATGTTCGGCATGGGCGCGGTATATGGTGCGCAGGCGGGAATGTCCCTGCCGGAAATTTCGCTGTTCGTGGCCAGTTTCTACATCGGGGCAGTGTTTTTGCAATTTCCGCTGGGCTGGTTGTCAGACCGGATGGACCGGCGGTTGCTGATCCTGATTTCGGCATTGATTGCCGGTTGTGCGGCGCTGTTGGGGGTGTTTTCCGGCGGGAATTATCCGGTGTTGATCGTATCCGCATTGTTGGTCGGCGGGCTGTCCAATCCGCTGTATTCCCTGTTGATCGCCTATACCAATGATTTTCTGGAACGCGAGGATATGGCGGCGGCATCGGGCGGGTTGTTGTTTATCAACGGGGTCGGGGCCATCGCCGGCCCGATCATCACGGGCTGGGCCATGGGGGTTTTCGGGCCAGAGGGCTATTTTGTGCTGATCGCCATCCTTTTGCTGGCTTTGGCCGGTTACGCCGCCTACCGTATGACACAACGCCCTGCCGTGTCGGTCGAGGATACAGGCGCCTATTCGCCACTGTCGCCCAGATCGACCGCCGTCGCGATGGAGGCGGCGCAGGAATATGCCGCCGATATGGCGGAGGAGGCCGAAGAGGCCGCGCTGTCGGATGATGCTGCTGCATAATCGGGCAGGAAGGCGTAGTTTTGCCTCTGCGACATAATATGTCGTATCTGTAGTATAATTTTACTGTTTGTTGCGCGCATTTCTGTGTAACGCTGGCATGACAGTTTTGCATAGGGGGCAAGGAGAGGTCATGGAGCGTGCAGAAGAGGTCTTGTCTTTTTGGTTGGACGAGGTCGGGCCAAAGGGCTGGTATGCGGTGGACGCGGAATTGGATCAGCAGGTGCGCGACCGGTTTGGCGACCTGTATCAACAGGCGGTGGATGGTGCCTTTGGGCTGTGGCTGACATATCCCAGCGGGTCGCTGGCCTATATCATTCTGATGGATCAGTTTCCGCGCAATATGTTCCGCGATTCAGGGGCGGCGTTTCAGACCGATGCGGTGGCCTTGGCCGCGGCCAAGGCGGCGATTGATCGCAAATGGGATCTGAAAATAGATGCCCCCGCGCGGCAGTTTTTCTATCTGCCCTTAATGCATTCGGAAAACCTGTGTGATCAGGACCGTTGCGTGCGCCTGATGCATGAACGGATGCCGGAACAGGGGGCTGACAACCTGCTGCACGCCAAGGCACACCGGCAGGTGATCCGCAAATTCGGCCGCTTTCCCTATCGCAATGCCGCGCTGGAGCGCCCGACCACGGCTGTGGAGCAAGCCTATGTCGAGGCGGGCGGTTACGGGAAAACCGTGCGGGAACTGCAGGCAGGCTAAATTTTTCCCAAGGGATTATCATGCTTTATCAACGGGCTGCCCGATTTTGGCGGCCCGTTTTCTATTGCTGTGTTCTGTTTGCGTTGTTGCTGTTTCAAAAGTAGTTTAATGTCAAACCAGTTTGGAATCGGAGGTGTGCCATGGCCGCGAAGAATTTTGATATGATCGTGATCGGGGCTGGCCCCGGTGGCTATGTTGCTGCCATTCGCGCCGCGCAACTGGGATTGAACGTGGTCTGCGTGGAACGTGAGCATCTGGGCGGCATCTGCCTGAACTGGGGCTGTATCCCGACCAAGGCATTGCTGCGTTCATCCGAAGTGTTCCACCTGATGCACCGCGCCAAGGAATTCGGGTTAAGCGCCGAGGGCATCAGTTATGATCTGGACGCGGTGGTAAAACGGTCACGCGGGGTGGCAAAACAGCTGTCGGGCGGCATCGGCCATCTGTTCAAAAAGAACAAGATCACCAGCATCATGGGCAGCGCGAAACTGGCCGGCAAGGGTCGCGTTACGGTCACCACCGACAAAGGCCAGGAGGAGCTGACCGCCCCCGCCATCGTGGTTGCCACGGGCGCGCGGGCGCGTGAACTGCCCGGGCTAGAGGCCGACGGCGATCTGGTCTGGACCTACAAACACGCGCTGCAACCACCCCATATGCCAAAGAAATTGCTGGTGATCGGGTCGGGCGCGATTGGTATCGAATTTGCCAGCTTTTACAACACGCTAGGCGCCGAAACCACAGTGGTCGAGGTGATGGACCGTGTGCTGCCCGTCGAAGACGCCGAAATCAGCGCATTCGCGAAAAAGCAATTCGTGAAACAGGGCATGAAGATCATGGAAAAGGCGGCGGTCAAACAATTGGACCGCAAACCGGCCAAAGGCGGGGGCGGCAAGGTCACCGCCCATATCGAGGTTGGCGGCAAGGTCGAGAAACACGAATTCGACACGGTGATTTCCGCCGTCGGGATCGTTGGCAATGTCGAAGGATTGGGCCTGCAAGAGGCCGGTGTGAAAATTGACCGCACCCATGTGGTGACCGACGAATTCTGCCGGACCGGCGTTGACGGGGTTTTCGCCATTGGCGACATCGCGGGCGCGCCCTGGTTGGCGCATAAGGCCAGCCACGAGGGCGTCATGGTTGCCGAATTGATCGCGGGCGGGCATCCGCATCCGATCAAACCGGGGTCGATCGCGGGCTGCACCTATTGCCATCCGCAGGTGGCAAGCGTCGGCATGACCGAAGCCAAGGCCAAAGAGGCAGGATTCGACATCAAGGTCGGTCGGTTCCCGTTTATCGGCAATGGCAAAGCCATCGCATTGGGCGAACCCGAGGGCATGGTGAAAACCGTGTTCGACGCGAAAACCGGCGAATTGCTGGGCGCGCATATGGTCGGGGCCGAGGTGACAGAGCTGATTCAGGGCTATGTGGTGGGCCGCCAGTTGGAAACCACCGAAGAAGACCTGATGAACACCGTGTTCCCGCATCCGACCCTGTCGGAAATGATGCATGAAAGTGTGCTGGACGCCTATGGGCGGGCGTTGCATTTCTAACAGCGCGGCGCTGTCCATCACATGAAATAGAAACCCCGCCATTGGTGGGGTTTCTTTGTTTTCAGTGGTTTGCGTGGCAAAGCTCACATTGGAGGCAGTAGGGTGATTGTGGTATCTGCGCCGTCGCGGCGCAGGGCGTGGACCCCGGCCAGGTCGGGATCGTTGATCCAGTTCAGGGCCGATTGCGCATCGGGGAATGTCAGCAGGATATGGGCGGGAATGCCGCCGTTGTTGTCCTCGATCACCTGTTTGTTCGGGCCGCCCGCCAGCGGTTTGCCGCCGTGTTTGGCCAGAGCCGCGCCCCCGACCTTGTAATAGGCATCCAGTTTTTCCTGATCCTTGGGGCTAAGTTGCACGGCAACGTAATGGGTCATTTGTTATCCTTTGGGTTGATGGGATACGGCCAGTTTGCCCCTTGCGGGGCTGCGCGGAAACTATCAATTTGGCAATGCCGCTGTGCTAAAATGGAGTAGCGAATGCTGGATTGGGACGTGTTGCGTTATGTTTTGGCGATCCGGCGCGAGGGCGGGTTAAGTGGCGCCGCACGGGTGTTGGGTGTGAACCATGCGACGGTGTCGCGCCAACTGGCCAAGGCCGAAGCGGCGGCAGGCACGGCGTTGTTTTTGCGCCTGTCCACCGGATTGGAACCCACCGAATCTGGCCAGGAAGCCGCCAACCGCGCCGCCCTGATCGAAGCCGAGGTCATGGCGCTGGAACGGTCATTGGCCGGGCGCGATGCGCGTATGGCGGGGCCGTTAACCATCACCGCCCCGCCGCTGGTCATGCAAACAGGGCTGGCCGATGACATTGCAGAATTTCACCTGCAACACCCCGATATCGAACTGACCCTGCGCGGCAGTGACCGCGTGCTGGACCTGAACCGGCGCGAGGCCGATGTGGCGATCCGCGTGGCGCGCGCCCCGTCGGATACCCTGTGGGGGCGGGTGGTGACGCAGCAGCGTGCGGGATGGTTTGCCAGTCAAGATTGGTTGGATCAATACAGCAAGGCATTGATTTCAGGCGATGAAATCCCGATCGTCGGGTTTTCAGGCTGGGCTGCTCCGGTGCCGTTAGAATTGAAAAATGCCCGCGTGGTGGCCACATTGGACGATATGGTCAGCGCCGCCGCATTGGCGCGCGCAGGCATGGGAATGGTGCGCATGCCCGCGTTTTTGGGGCAAAGCGACGCGGATTTGTGCGCTGTGCCGGGGTTGAAAATGATCGACTATTGGCCGATCTGGGCCTTGACCCATCCCGACCTGCGCCGCGCCCCGCGTGTGCTGTCATTCATCCGCTTTGTCGCGGCACGTTTCGCGCAGCGCGGGGCGCTCTATATGGGGGGAAAAGGGCGGTTCTGAAACCTTAACACCGGTGCTGCTGTGGTTAAGGTCGCTTAACTGGCGGCTCGGGGGGCAATGTCAGGATGTTCCTGTCATGTTCTTACTTTATTATTGGAGACTCGGGGCAATTCATCTATCTAGTGCCTTGTGATCCAGTGGGGGCGATATGGCAGAGCTGAAAAACATCGAAGTGCGCGGTGCGCGTGAACACAACCTGAAAAATATTGACGTGGATATTCCGCGTGACCAGCTGGTTGTGATTACGGGGCTTTCGGGGTCTGGAAAATCGTCGCTGGCGTTTGATACGATTTACGCCGAGGGGCAGCGCAGATACGTTGAATCCCTGTCGGCCTATGCCCGCCAATTCCTTGATATGATGGAAAAACCTGATGTGGATCACATCAGCGGGCTGTCACCGGCCATTTCGATCGAACAAAAAACCACCAGTAAAAACCCGCGTTCCACCGTTGGCACCGTGACCGAGATTTACGACTATATGCGGCTGCTGTTCGCCCGCGTCGGCACGCCCTATTCCCCCGCCACCGGCCTGCCAATCGAAGCGCAGCAGGTGCAGGATATGGTGGATCGCGTGATGGGGCTGGACGATGGCACCCGCGGTTACCTGCTGGCCCCGATCATCCGTGACCGCAAAGGTGAATATCGCAAAGAATTTGTTGAACTTCGTAAACAGGGGTTTCAGCGGGTCAAGGTAGACGGGCAGTTTTATGAATTGGACGAACCGCCCACGCTGGACAAGAAATTCCGCCACGATATCGACGTGGTGGTGGACCGGATCGTGGTGCGCGAAGGGCTGGAAACGCGGCTGGCCGACAGTTTTCGCACCGCGCTGGATCTGGCCGATGGCATCGCCATTTTGGAAACCGCGCCGGTTGCGGGCGGCGGGGGCAATGATGAGGCGGGCGAACCCGAACGCCTGACCTTTAGCGAAAATTTTGCCTGCCCTGTCAGTGGTTTCACCATCCCCGAGATCGAGCCGCGGCTGTTTTCGTTCAACGCGCCGTTCGGGGCTTGTCCCACCTGTGACGGTTTGGGGATGGAGCTGTTTTTTGACGAGCGGCTGGTGGTGCCGGACGCTGACCTGAAAATTTATGACGGTGCTTTGGCCCCGTGGCGCAAGGGCAAATCGCCCTATTTCCTGCAAACCATCGAGGCCATCGCCAAACATTACGAATTTGACAAGAACACCAAATGGAAGGATCTGCCCGCCCATATTCAACAGGTGTTTTTGTATGGATCGGGCGACGAGGAAATCCAGTTTCGCTATGACGAGGGCGGGCGGGTTTATCAGGTGTCGCGCACATTCGAAGGGGTCGTTCCGAATATGGAGCGGCGTTACCGCGAGACCGATTCCAACTGGATTCGCGAGGAATTTGAACGCTATCAAAACAACCGCCCCTGCGGTGATTGCGGCGGTTTTCGCCTGCGCGAAGAGGCATTGGCGGTGCGGATCGGCGGCGAACACATCGGTCAGGTCGTGCAAATGTCGATCCGCGAGGCGCTGGACTGGATCACGGCTGCGCCCGACCATCTGACGCCACAACGGCAGGAAATCGCCCGTGCCATTTTGAAAGAAATCCGCGAACGGCTGGGATTTTTGAACAATGTGGGTTTGGATTATCTGACGCTGAGCCGTGCATCGGGCACGTTGTCGGGCGGGGAAAGCCAACGCATCCGGCTGGCCAGCCAGATCGGGTCGGGCCTGACCGGGGTTTTATATGTTCTGGACGAGCCATCCATCGGGTTGCATCAGCGCGACAACGACCGGCTGTTAACCACGTTGAAGAACCTGCGCGATCAAGGCAACACCGTGATCGTGGTTGAGCACGACGAAGAGGCGATCCGCGAAGCGGATTATGTGTTCGACATCGGCCCCGGTGCGGGTGTGCATGGCGGGCAGGTGGTGGCCAAGGGCACGCCCGATGAAATTGCCAGTGATCCGGCCAGTTTGACGGGGCAATATCTGTCGGGCAGTCGTGAAATTGCGGTGCCGAAAAAGCGGCGCACAGGGAATAAGAAAAAGGTAACTGTGGTTAAGGCCACGGGGAACAACCTACAAAATGTCACGGCGGAATTTCCGCTGGGCAAGTTTGTTTGCGTGACCGGTGTGTCGGGCGGGGGCAAGTCGACGCTGACGATTGAAACCCTGTTTAAAACCGCGTCGATGCGGCTGAACGGGGCGCGCCAGACGCCTGCGCCATGCGAAACCATCAAGGGGCTAGAGCATCTGGACAAGGTGATCGACATCGACCAGCGCGCCATCGGGCGCACGCCCCGATCCAACCCCGCGACCTATACCGGCGCCTTTACCCCGATCCGCGATTGGTTCGCCGGATTGCCCGAGGCTAAGGCGCGCGGATACAAACCCGGGCGGTTTTCATTCAACGTGAAAGGCGGGCGTTGCGAGGCCTGCCAAGGCGACGGTTTGATCAAGATCGAGATGCATTTCCTGCCCGATGTTTACGTCGAATGCGAGACCTGCAAAGGCAAGCGGTATAATCGCGAAACTTTGGAAGTTCGCTTTAAGGGCAAGAGCATAGCGGACGTTCTTGATATGACGGTTGAAGACGCGCAAGAGTTTTTCAAGGCGGTTCCCAGCATCCGCGACAAGATGGATGCGCTGATGCGGGTCGGCTTGGGATATATCAAGGTGGGCCAGCAGGCGACGACCCTGTCAGGGGGCGAGGCACAGCGGGTCAAGCTGTCAAAGGAGCTGGCGAAACGATCCACCGGACGCACCCTGTATATTCTGGATGAACCGACCACCGGCCTGCATTTCGAGGATGTGCGCAAGCTGTTAGAGGTGCTGCACGAACTGGTGGATCAGGGCAATACCGTGGTGGTGATCGAACACAATCTGGATGTGGTCAAAACCGCCGACTGGTTGATCGACATCGGACCCGAGGGCGGCGATGGTGGTGGTGAAATCGTGGCCGTTGGCACACCGGAAAAAGTGGCCGAAGAACCGCGCAGCCACACCGGGCATTACCTGAAACCTTTGTTAACGAAGCAGTCGGTGGCGGCGGAATAATCCGCCGCCTATGGGCTGCCTAGCCGCGCAATTTGGCGGTCTGCGCCTCGCTATGCGGTAAGACCTGTGTATGCACGGCGGGCACCTGTAGCCCGGGTTGCTGTGTTGCGATATCGGTGCCTGTGCGCGCCTGAGCGATGAAAATCGCGGGCAGGATGGCCAACGTGATCAAGGCCGCAGCCAGAAAAAGCCGCGTCACACGGCTGGCGGTTTTACGGGGTAGGTGAAAATTGCTCTGCATCGCGCTCTCGTGTTTTTGGTTTTATCGTTAACCAAGACATAGGCAGGCGCATCGCAGGTGTCACCGAGCGGGTTGCCGCTCGGCGGTTGTTTGCCAGAAAAGCCCGCAGTGATGGGGGCTTCTTTGCCGATCATTTTTTCATCGGGCAGGTGTTCATACCAAAGATCGAGTAAAGCGGGCAGGTTTGGAACAGGCCGGTGAACAGCGGCACGATGCCGATCAACAGAAACCAGCGATAGCCCGCCTCGGGCAGCATGAAAAACCCGATCAGCAGGGCAATTCCAACGGCGATGCGCAGGATGCGGTCAATACCGCCAACATTTTTGGACATGGGAGGCTCCCCCTTGGTTGGTCATATATTGAATTTAATATATGTTTGCCGTGAAACAAGGGGAAAGGTGCAACCGCCCCCTGCGCATTCTGTCGCGGGGGCGGTTTTGTTCCTGATTTGGGCCTAGCTGCGGCCGCGTTTTTCGAACCTTGGCAGCATGGCGGAAAAATCGCTGCCTGCGCCGCCTTCGGATTCTACAAAGGTTTCGTAGAGCGCGGCGGCGGCCTGTCCCATGGGGGTGTCGGCGTCGGCGGCAACGGCGGCCTGTTGGCTAAGGCGCAGATCCTTGAGCATCAATTCGGAGGCAAAGCCCGGTTTATAGCCGTTGTCGGCGGGGCTGTTCGGGCCAACGCCGGGGGCGGGGCAATAGGCGTTCATGGTCCAGCTGTAGCCCGAGGATGTAGAGACGACATCGAACATTTTCTGGCGGTCCAGCCCCAGTTTGTCGGCCAGGGCGAATGCCTCGCAGGTGGCGATCATGGTGACGCCCAGAATCATGTTGTTGCAGATTTTTGCGGCCTGACCTGCGCCTGCGCCGCCACAATGCACCGCCTTTTGGCCCATGATATCAAACAGCGGTTCCGCCTTGGCGAATGCCGCGTCAGAACCGCCCGCCATAAAGGTCAACGTGCCGGCCGATGCGCCGCCAACCCCGCCGGATACGGGCGCATCAACGGCCAGTAATCCCGCGTTTTCAGCCAGTTGCGCCACATCGCGGGCAGATTCCACATCGACGGTGGAACAATCGACCAGCGCGGCACCTGCGGACATATGCGGGATGATATCGCCCGCCACTGCGCGCAGGATCGCGCCGTTGGGCAGCATGGTGATGACCACATCGGCGCCTGCCACGGCCTCGGGCGCGGTGGCGGCGTTGGTCACGCCGGTGGCGGTGACGCCTGCGGTGTCAAAACCGGTGACGGTGTGACCTGCGGCGGCCAGATTGGCGGCCATGGGCGCGCCCATATTGCCAAGGCCGATGAATGCGATTTGCATGGTGTTCTCCTCCTCAAAACTCAGGGTATTTTTGCCCAGCGGCAGCAGCATTTGCGACACGGCCATCGCGGGCAGGGCGGTCAGTGCGTGCTGCCATTTCGGGCTGCGGTCCTTGTCGATGATGGCGGCGCGGATGCCTTCTAAAAAATCGCCCTTTTCCATGGCGCGATAGGTGAACCTGTATTCCAGTTCCAGCGCGCGGCGGATATCGGGGGTGCCCGCGCGCAAACGGTGGATCATTTCCACGGCGCAACCCATGGCCAGCGGGGAATTGCGCGACAGCGATTTCAGCGTGTTGGCGGCGAAACCGCTGTTGTCGTGGTTCAGCGCGTTCAGGATATCGCCAAGGGATTCGCCCGCGAATGTCGCGTTGATCTGCGGGGCCAGCGCGGCCAGCGTGCCGCCGGATGCGGGCATGGATTGTGCCGCAATCGCGCCGGTGTGGCCGGTGGATTCCAGCGTGGCAATCAGCGCGGGCCAATCGGATTCGGGGATATAGTGATCGGCGAAACCGGCCAGAATGGCATCGGCCGCGCCCATGCGGCCAGCGGTGGTGCCAAGGTATTCGCCCAGCCGCCCCGGCGCACGCGCAAGGATCAGCGACCCGCCCACATCAGGCACCAGTCCGATGCCGCATTCGGGCATCGCGATCTGGCTGGAGTCACCAACGATGCGGTGCAACAGGTGGCACCCCACGCCAACACCGCCCCCCATGGTGAACCCCTGCATGAAGCTGACGGTGGGTTTGGGATATTGCGCCAGTTTGGCGTTCAGGCGGTATTCATCGGCCCAGAACCGTTGACCGTATTCGAAATCGCCAGCTTTGCCTGCGGCGTATAGGTCGGCGATGTCGCCACCGGCGCAAAAGGCGCGATCGCCCGCAGCGTCAAACACCACGATCTGCACCGAGGGGTCATTGCGCCATGCGTCAATTGCGGTTTCGATCCGGTTGGCCATGTCATAGGTCAGAGCATTCAGCGCCTTTGGCCTGTTCAGGGTAATGCGCCCTGCAACCCCTTGGATACGAATGGTAATATCTGTGTCTGACATTATGATGCCTCTGCCAGCAAGGCGCGGGCGGTGATCAGGCGCATGATTTCATTGGTGCCTTCCAGGATTTCATGCACCCGCAGGTCACGCACCAGTTTTTCGATGCCGTAATCCGCCAGATAGCCATATCCGCCGTGCAGTTGCAGGCATTGATTGGTGATTTTTGATCCTGCCTCGGTCACGAATTTTTTCGCCATGGCGCAGAATTTTGTGGCGTCGGGCGCGCCTGTGTCCAGTTTCCATGCGGCCTGACGCAGGAAGGTGCGCGCCGCCTGAAGTTCGATTTCCATATCGGCCAGCCGGAATTGCAGCGCCTGAAACTGGTCGATGGATTGGCCGAATGCGCGGCGTTCGGACATATATTGCAGGGTCAGGTTCAGCGCCTGTTGCGCCGCGCCCAAAGAGCAGGCCGAGATGTTCAGCCGCCCGCCGTCCAGCCCGGCCATGGCGTATTTGAATCCTTTGCCCTCTTCGCCAACCAGATTTTCCAGCGCCACCTTGCAATCATCAAACTGCACCTGCCGCGTGGGCTGCGATTGCCAGCCCATTTTCTGTTCCAACCCGCCAAAGGACAGGCCCGCGGTGCCATCATCGACGATGACCGTGGAAATGCCTTTGGGGCCGTCATCGCCAGTACGCACCATGACCACATAGGCATCGGAATATCCGCCGCCTGAAATGAATGCCTTGGTGCCGTTCAGCACATAGCCGTCATTGGTTTTGGCGGCGCGGGTTTTCAGCGCGGCGGCATCTGACCCCGACCCCGGTTCGGTCAGGCAATAGGACAGCACGGTATCCATGCTGATGACGCCAGGCAGATAGCGCGATTTCACATCGTCATCCCCAAAGGAGTCGATCATTTTGGCGCACATGTTGTGGATCGACAGAAAGGCCGCAACCGATGGGCAAGCCATTGACAGGGCTTCGAAAACCATCACCGCGTCAAGGCGCGACAGCCCCGCACCGCCCGAGGATTCAGACACATACAGCCCGCCAAAACCCAGCTCGCCGATCTGTGGCCATAGGGATTTGGGGATGGTGCCGTCTGTTTCCCATTGGCGGGCGTGGGGCGCGATATGTTCCTGCCCAAAGGCATGGGCCATGTCGAAAATGGCGGTTTGTTCCTCGGTCAGTGCGAAATCCATTGGGGGTCTCCTCCTCCCTTAATTTCAGTATTGAACGCCTGTTTAATTCTGTATTCTTGCAGGAGTGTTTCAGTGGCCAGAGCGGTGTCACAAATCGGCATGATATTCGTCGATCAGGTGGCTGACCACGGCGCGTAGGGCGCGGGGGCGGTCGTTGTGGGCGGATAATTCCTGAGCCATGACAGTGCGCTGCCGCGCGGCAGAGGTGCCGCTGAGCAGCATGTCGCGCAGGCGTTCGATTTCGCGGGCGGATTGCAGCGCCAGCGCATCCTCGGCTGTCAGGTTTATCAGTTCCTCGGTCAGTTGGTTGAACGACAAAATCGCGTTTGCGCCAAAATCAACCAGCCCCTCGCGGGTGCCATACCGCTGTGCGCGCCAGCGATTTTCCGACAACAGGAAACTGTCATAAACCCGCCAGCGTTGGTTTTGCAGGCCAAGCCGCCAGAGCATCCGCATCAGGGCCTGTGTCAGGGCGGCCAGGGTCAGCGCATCCTCCAGCCGGGGTTGCACATCGCAGATGCGCGATTCAACGGTGGGGTATTGATGCGAGGGGCGCATATCCCACCAGATTTTCGACCCGTCCTCGATCAGGCCCATTTCGGTCAGTGCGTTGACGGATCGCTGGTAATTGCCCCATGCATCGAAACGCGGTGGCAGGCCCGTGCGCGGCAGGTTGTCAAACACGGTCAGGCGGTAACAGGACAGGCCGGTATCCTCGCCCTGCCAAAACGGTGACGAGGCCGAAAAGGCCAGCAGATGCGGCAGGAAATAGCGCATCTGGTTCATCAGGTCGATGCGTTGGTCGCGGTCATCCACGCCGACATGCACATGCATCCCGCAGATCAACATGCGCCGCACCACCCCCGCCAATTGGTCGGACAGGTTGTTATAGCGGTCCTTGTCGGTGTGGTTCTGGTCGCGCCAGTCGGAAAACGGGTGGCACGATGCGGCAATGGGCGACAGGTTATAATCGGCGGCGATGCGCGACAGGGTTGAGCGCAGGCGTTTCAGATCCTCGCGTGCGTCGGCCACGGTGGCGCAGACCTGTGTGCCGGTTTCGACCTGACATTTCAGGAATTCGGGGCTGAATTGCCCCTGCAATGCGTCATTGCAGCGTTGGATCAGGGCAGGGGGCGCGGGGGCCAGATCAAGGCTGTCGCGATCCACGAGGAGGTATTCTTCTTCGATACCTATGGTGAAGTCAGGCTGTGTTATCGGCATCTGGTCCTCCTTTCGCGGTCATCCGGTCTGATTTGGCACTGGTTTTAACGTAGGCGCAAGCGTGGCGGGGGTGTTTGATGCATGTCATATCCCGATTTAGGAATGTGATGCAGGATGAACCGAAACCAAGGGAGAAAATCATGCGCTCAATCCTTATCAAACTGTTTCTTGCGTTCAGCCTGCTTATCGCACCGATTTCCGCCACAGCCCGGGATAGCGACAAGACCAAGCTGTTTGTCAGCCTGACCACCGATGACACATGGGCCGCCGGTAAGGCGATCATGTTTGCCCATCAAAAATCGCTCAAGAACGGGCACCCCACGGCGATCTGGCTGAACCTGCGCGGCGTCTATCTGGCCGATAAAAAGCGCCCCAGCCATATTCACGGTTTGATGGCTGAACAGGGCAGGTCCATTCAGGATATGTTGACGGCGTTCATGGCGGATGGCGGCATGGTTATCATGTGTCAGGCCTGTTCGGCAGCTGCCGGTTTGAAACTGGAAGATTACATCGACGGTGTTCAGATGGGCGAATGGCCCCTGATCGAGGGCTGGTTGTTTGACCCTATGACCAAGACGCTGACCTGGTAATTTCACCCCGTAAAACCGCGCTGGAATGACAGAACCCGGCCCGTTCAGGCCGGGTTCTTTTTGGCATCAATCCATCGGTTTGAAGTTCAGCGATGCGCCATCCTTGATCCCCGATGGCCAGCGGGCGGTCACGGTTTTGGTGCGGGTGTAGAATTTGAACGCATCCGGCCCGTGCTGGTTCAAATCGCCGAACACCGATTTTTTCCAGCCGCCAAAGGTGTGATAGGCCAGTGGCACGGGGATTGGCACGTTGATGCCGATCATGCCCACATTGATCCGGCTGGCGAAATCGCGGGCGGCGTCGCCGTCGCGGGTGAAAATCGCGGTGCCGTTGCCGTATTCGTGATCCATGGCAAGGCCCAGTGCCTCTTCATAGGATTGGGCGCGCACACAGGACAGCACGGGGCCGAAAATCTCTTTTTGGTAGATGTCCATGTCTTTGGTCACGCGGTCAAACAGGTGCGGGCCAACAAAGAACCCGTCCTCGTAACCCTGAAGGTTAAAGCCGCGACCATCGACCACCAGTTCCGCACCCTGTGCCACACCGGATTCCACCAGTTTCAGGATATTTTCCTTGGCTGCGGCGGTGACAACGGGGCCGTAATCCACGTCATTGCCGCCCGTATATGGCCCGACTTTCAGCTTTTCGATGCGCGGCACCAGTTTTTCGATCAAACGATCGGCGGTTTCCTCGCCCACGGGGACGGCCACGGAAATCGCCATGCAGCGTTCGCCGGCGGCGCCGTAGCCCGCGCCGATCAGCGCATCGGCGGCCTGATCCATATCGGCATCGGGCATGATGATCATATGGTTTTTCGCGCCACCGAAACATTGCACGCGCTTGCCCTGCGAACAGCCGGTGCCATAGATATATTCGGCAATCGGGGTCGATCCGACAAAGCCGACGGATTGGATGATGTCGTTATAAAGGATCGCATCAACGGCGGTTTTGTCGCCGTTCACCACTTGCAGGATGCCCTTGGGCAGGCCCGCTTCTTCCATCAGTTCGGCCAGCATCAGGGGCACGGACGGGTCGCGCTCGGACGGTTTCAGGATAAAGGCGTTGCCGCAGGCAATGGCGGGGGCGAACATCCACATCGGGATCATGGCGGGAAAGTTGAACGGCGTGATGCCAGCGGTAACGCCAAGCGCCTGACGCATGGAATACATATCAATGCCGGGGCCTGCGCCATCGGTATATTCGCCCTTAAGCAGTTGCGGCGCACCGATGCAATATTCCACCACTTCCAGCCCGCGCTGCACGTCACCGGCGGCATCGGGCAGGGTTTTGCCGTGTTCGCGCGACAGGGCCTCGGCCAGTTTGTCCATATCGCGGTTCAGCAGGTCGACGAATTTCATCAGCACACGGGCGCGGCGCTGCGGGTTGGTGGCCGCCCATGCGGGCTGTGCGGCGGCGGCGATTTCGACCGCGTGGTTCATTTCCTCGACCGAGGCGAGCGGGCATTTGGCCTGCACTTCGCCGGTGGAGGGGTTGAACACATCGCTGAAACGGCCTGACGTGCCTTTGACATGTTCGCCGTTGATATAGTGGGTCAGTTCTTGCATTCCGGTTCCTCCTTGGGGATTTTCCCTGATTTTGCTGACGCTAGGATAGGCTTGCATGAATGCCATGCAAAGGGGCAAGTTTCCAAAAAGGCTTTGCATAAATGCAGATAGGGCAGGGGCGGCGCGATGGATATGCAGTGGGATGATATGAAGATTTTTCTGGCGGTGGCGCGTCACGAAAGCCTGTCGGGGGCGGGGCGTGTTTTGCGGGTTGATCCGGCCACCGTCGGGCGGCGCATTGCGCGACTGGAGGAGGTTCTGGGCGCGCCGTTGTTTGCCAAATCACCGCAGGGATATGCGCTGACCGATGCGGGGCAGCGGATGCTGGCCCATGCCGAAGGGGCCGAGCAATCCATGGGCGCGGCGATGGCGGAAATGCAGGGGCAGGCGGGGGAATTGTCGGGCACGATCCGCATTGGTGCGCCGGACGGTTGCGCCAATTACCTGTTGCCGCAGGTCTGCAACCGGATTGTGCGGGCCAACCCCGATCTGGATGTGCAGATCGTTGCCCTGCCGCGGGTGATCAACCTGTCGCGGCGCGAGGCCGATCTGGTGATTGGCGTCAGCCCGCCCACGGCTGGCCGCCTGACGGTCCAGAAAATCACCGATTACAAACTGCATCTGGCGGCATCGCGCTGGTATCTGAAAAACTCGCCGCCGCTGGCCACATTGGGCGACCTGCACCAGCACCGCGTGGTTGGCTATATCCCAGATATGATTTTCGACAAAGAGCTGGATTATCTGGCCGAAATGGGGGCCGAACGGGTGGCATTGGCATCGAATTCCGTGTCGGTGCAATTCAACTGGGTGCGACAGGGCGGCGGCGTGGGGGTGGTGCATGATTTCGCCATCCCGTCGGCCAAGGGCATCATCAAGGTGCTGCCGCATGCCTTTAGCCTGACGCGCAGTTTTTACCTGATCCGCCATGCGGATGATCGCCGGTTGGAGCGGATGAACCGTTTCGCCGAGGCCCTGAGCGAGGGCCTGCGCGCCGAGGTGCAAAAACTGGAGGCGCAAGCCTGATCCTGTTTGCGGCGCATTTTACACAATTCCAAGGCGCGACTTGACAGAGTGTCGCGGCTGCGCAACGCTGAATTGCATCACATTCGGTCAATGGAGGAACAGACCATGCTGGTGCAGCAAATCCTTAATTCCAAAGGTGCCACAGGGGTGATTACGGTCAAACCCGGCACCAGGGTGTCCGAAGTCGCACAGATGCTGGCCGAGGCGCGCATCGGTGGCGTGGTCGTGTCGAAAAACGGTAAATCGGTTGATGGCATCCTGTCGGAACGCGATATTGTGCGGTCATTGGCGCTGCGCGGGGGCGATTGTCTGAACGAAACAGTGGATGACATGATGACCCGCAACCCGTCCTGTTGTTCGCCCCGCGCCACGGCGGACGATGTCCTGCAGCGCATGACCGATGGCCGTTTCCGCCATATGCCCGTGACCGAAAACGATGAATTGGTCGGCATTGTCACCATCGGCGATGTGGTCAAGGCGCGCCTGCAAGAGCTGGCAATGGAACGCGACGCATTGGAAGGCATGGTGATGGGCCATTGACCCGCAGCGTTTCCCTGCCGGTGTTCTAGGTAAACCCCTGTGCCGCTCTGTTTTATCTAACGCAGCGGTGCAGGGCAGAAATTTCCCATTCGCCCTTGCAATCCGCAGCGCAATAATATTGCGTGCAAGCGCAGCAATTACCCTGACGCGGAGCTTTCCCCATGCGCATCGGCCTATATCCCGGCACCTTTGATCCCATCACATTGGGCCATATCGACATCATGCGACGCGCCGCGTCATTGGTGGATCGTTTGGTGATCGGTGTGGCGATCAACCGCGATAAGGGGCCATTGTTCAGCCTGGAGGAGCGCGTCGCCATGGTCGAGGCGGAAACCGCCAAACTGGCCGCCGAAACCGGATGCGAATTTGTGGCGCATCCGTTTGAAAACCTGTTGATCAATTGCGCCCATGATGTGGGGGCCAATGTGATCGTGCGCGGATTGCGCGCTGTGGCCGATTTTGAATATGAATTCCAGATGGTTGGCATGAACCGGTCATTGGACAACACGGTGGAAACCGTGTTCCTGATGGCCGATGCCAAACATCAGGCGATTGCGTCGAAATTGGTCAAGGAAATTGCCCGGCTGGACGGGGACGTGACCAAATTCGTCCCCGCCGCAGTCAAGGCCAAGCTGCTGGCAAAGCTGGAAAAATAACCGCCGGGTTTCGCTGTTTCAGGTCAGGGCATCGACCCGCCGGATGAATTGCGCGGTCAGTTCAGGCTGGGTCAGCGGCAACATATGCCCGCCATCCACCAGCTCGACCTTGATTTGGGGAAAACGGCGGTTCAGTTCGACCGCCTGTTGATCAATCGGCAGGATGCGGTCATCGCGCCCTGTGATGATCTGCACCGGCTGCGGCAGTGTGTCGTAGCGCGCCAGCATAGTGTTCAGGTCATCGCCCGCATGCAGGAAATCACGCGACATATTGCGGAACTGGTCGGGGCGCAGGGCCATCAACCCGCCCCCCTGCAGGGGAAAGCCGCCCGGCACAGGTTCCGGCCCGAACACAAGGTCCAAATTGGCGTCGCGGTTGCGGATGGTGGCACGGGTGGACAGGAACAGGCTGACCAGTTTGCGCATCAAGGGCGAGGGAATGGCCTGCGCCTTGAACGCGGGGGAGGTCTGATCCGTCGGCAGGCAAAGCGGCGCCACCAGCGCCAGACCACGGGTCAGTTCGGGGTGATCCAGCGCAAGGGCCAGCGAAATGCCACCGCCCAGCGAATGCCCGACCAACAGGGGGCGGTCCAGCGACAGGGCGCTGATCACCTCGGCCATATATCCGGCTTGGGCCTGCAGGTTTGCGGGGGCATCATCGGGGCGATCCGACCAGCCCATGCCGGGGCGGTCCACCGCCACCACGCGGTGATCGGTGGCCAGATTGTCGATCACACCCATATCGAAATGGCGCAGATTGCCGCCCAGACCATGGATCAGCAGGATAGCGGGGCCGCTGCCCTTTTCCAGATAATGCAGCTTGCCCGTTGATATTTCTATGAAATCGCCCTTGGGCGGCACGGCCTCGCGCGATTTTGCCGCCATTGTCCGGGTGAACCGGTATTCGCGCAGCGCCAATGCCGCCAGCACGCCCAGAATGACGATTAGAATGACCCAGCCCATGATGTTCCCCCCGAAATGATCTGCACACTGTTACGCATTTCGGGGGGCGGGCATAGGGGCAGGGGGGTATTCGCGCCGCAGCGTCAAACGCGGGATTTGGCCCGATCAGGCGCCGGATTTGATCATATCGCGGATTTTTACCGCCTTTTCGAAATGATCCAGCCGATGTGTTTTGATCCACCATTCGGCGGCTTCCATCAGCAGCGCGGGATCGTCGTTTTTATTGGCAAAGAATGCGTAGAACGACAGGCCGACCCCGGCGCCCTTTTGCGCGATCTTGCGGTCACATATCTGGATTGCTTTTTGTCTGAGGCTGTCGCGCATGGGGTATCCCGAAATGAAAAGGTCAGCGCCAGAAGGCCAGCCATTCAATCAGATAGGTGCCCTTTTTCAGCAGGTAAATCAGGTTCCACCAGTCATAGACAAGCCAATCCACGGCCAGCAGGCCAAGGATGATAACGGCAAGAAAGATGGCGATTGTGTTGGTCATAACGGGATGCTCGCACGGAGGTTAGGGCAGGGTATGGCCCAGCCCCGCGCAAGGATCAAGGATTTAGGGCCGCCCATGTGGCGACCCCTGATAATTTCTGCCGTAATTATAGCAGCTTGCCCATGGCCACGGCCACATCCGCCATGCGGCAGGAGAAGCCCCATTCGTTGTCATACCATGCCAGCACCCGAACCAGACGCCCGCCTGTGACCTTGGTCTGGTCGGGGGCGAAAATGGATGATTCCTCGGTGTGATTGAAATCGACGCTGACCTTGGGTTCGGGGTCATAGCCCAGAATGCCCTTGAGCGCGCCAGCGGCGGCTGCGGCCACAACCTCGTTCACGTCGGCGACGGTCACGTCTTTTTTGGCGATAAATGTCAGGTCAACGGCCGATACATTGGGGGTGGGCACGCGGATGGCAGATCCGTCGAGCTTGCCCTTGAGTTGCGGCAGGACTTCGCCCAGGGCCTTGGCCGCGCCGGTGGAGGTGGGGATCATGCTCATCGCGGCGGCGCGGGCGCGATACAGGTCCTTGTGGCGGCGGTCCAGCGTGGGCTGGTCGCCCGTGTAGCTGTGGATGGTGGTCATAATGCCGGATTCGATGCCGATGGCATCGTCCAGCACCTTGGCCAGCGGGGCCAGACAGTTGGTGGTGCAGGAGCCGTTCGAAATCATCGTGTCGCCCGCCACCAGCTGGTCGTCATTGACGCCCATCACGATGGTTTTCTGCACGTTGTTGGCGGGGGCCGAAATCAGCACCGATTTGGCACCGCGTTCGATATGTTTGGCTGCCTTTTCGCCGTCGTTGAAATTGCCGGTGCATTCCAGCACCACGTCAACGCCGGACCAGTCCAGTTCGTCCATGTTATAGGTCGACATCACGTCAAACGCGCCGCGGCCCATATCCATGGTGCCGTCGCCAATGGTCACGGTGCCGGGGAAACGCCCGTGCACGCTGTCATAGCGGATCAGGTGCGCGGCGGTGTCCAGCGGGCCGGTGGCGTTGATGCGCACCACCTTGATGTCGTCACGCGCGGTTTCCGCGATATGGGACAGGGTGCAACGGCCAATGCGGCCAAATCCGTTGATGCCGACGGTGATGGTCATGGAAAGGCTCCTTTTGGGAATGGGCTTTGCCTGCCCCTATAGCGGGGGGGCGGCGATGCGGGAAGGGTGGAAAACCCAAATCTGCCAATGTGTTAGCGCAAAACCGACCTGTTAGCGCAAACTGTTCGGGCCATGGCATGCTTGCCACGGCCGCGGCCTGTGTAACGCTGACAACTTGCCCGTGGCGGTGCATGGGTTAGGTTGTTCGCAAATAACAAATAGGGGGCAACCATGAGCGGTTTGCTGGCACTGATGGATGATGTCGCGGCGATTGCAAAGGTCGCGGCATCCAGCGTGGATGATATTGCTGCAGCGGCGGGCAAGGCGGGGGCGAAAACCGCCGGTGTGTTGATCGACGATGCGGCGGTGACACCGAAATATGTGCAGGGGTTTGCGCCTGCGCGTGAATTGCCGATCATCTGGCGCATCACCCGTGGATCGCTGTTCAACAAGATTGTGATCCTGTTGCCGATGGCCCTGTTGCTGGCCAATTTCGCGCCATGGCTGATCACGCCATTGCTGATGCTGGGCGGCAGTTACCTGTGCTTTGAGGGGGCAGAGAAGGTTTTTCATGTGCTGTTTCCCCATGGCGACAAACATATCGAAGAAGACATGTCGGTCAAAGATCCGGGCCATCTGGAAGAAAGCAAGGTGCGCGGCGCGATCAAGACCGATTTCATTCTAAGCGCCGAAATCATGACGATTGCCCTGTCGGTGATCGAAGCGCCCAGCCTGTGGATGCAGGCGGCAACGCTGGCGGTGGTCGGCATTGCCGTGACCATCGCGGTATATGGCACTGTCGCCCTGATCGTGAAAATGGATGATGTCGGGCTATATCTGGCGACCAACGCGCGCTTGGGCGTCACACAGGCAGTGGGGCGCGGTTTGGTCGCATTCATGCCGAAACTGCTGTGGTTGCTGACGGTGATCGGCACGGCGGCGATGCTGTGGGTTGGCGGGTCGATCATGTTGCACGGGGCCTATGATCTGGGGTTCGGCCTGCCCTATGACACCATTCACCACTGGGCCGTGGCGGCGGCGCATGGCGTATCAGAGCAGCTTCAGGGGGCGGTGGAATGGGGCGTCACCGCATTGGCCGATGGTATATTCGGGCTGGCCTATGGGCTGGTGCTGATCCCGATTGCGACGCGGGTCATCGGCCCGTTGATCAAAATGGTGTCGGGCAAACCGGCGGCGCATTGATCCGACAGAATGTGATGCACCAATAGAAACACCAATAGAAAACGGCGCGAGGGGATGCACCCTTCGCACCGTTTTGTTTTGCTCCGGTCCGGCGGGCGGTGGCGGAATGCGTGACGCATTCCGGGCCGGAAACCGTGAACGGTTTCCGCGCGCCTAGCCCAGCAGGCGTTTTGCTTCGGCCACGGTGGCCGCTGCGGTGATGCCGAATTTTTCATACAGCACCTCGGCCGGGGCAGAAGCGCCAAAGCTGTCCATGCCGATGAAGCCGGACTTGGCTTCGCGGCCACGTTCGCCCAGCAGCCAGCGATCCCAGCCCATGCGCACGGCGGCTTCGATCCCGATGCGCACCGAACCGGCGGGCAGCACGCGTTTGCGATAGGTTTCATCCTGACGCGCGAACAGCTCCATGCAGGGCATGGAGACGACGCGGGTCCCGATGCCCTCGGCCTCCAGCGTTTCACGCGCTGCCATGGCGATTTCCACCTCGGAGCCGGTTGCGATCAGGATCACCTGACGTTTGGCTGTGGCATCGGCCAGCACATATGCGCCCTGTGCCACCTGATTGCGGTTGGTGTGTTTGGTGCGCTGTGTCGGCAGGCCCTGACGGGTCAGCGACAGAACAGAGGGGGTGGATTTCGACGACAGCGCGATTTCCCATGCCTCGGCGGTTTCGACCGTGTCACAGGGGCGGAACACCATGGTGTTAGGCGTGGCGCGCGAAATCGCCAGATGTTCGACCGGCTGGTGGGTGGGGCCATCTTCGCCCAGACCGATGGAATCATGGGTCATCACAAACACGGTAGGGATTTTCATCAGCGCGGCCAGACGCATGGGCGGGCGGGCGTAATCGGTGAAGGCCATGAAGGTGCCGCCATAGGGGCGCAGGCCGCCATGCAGCGCCATGCCGTTCATCGCCGAACACATGCCATGTTCGCGGATGCCCCAATAGACATACCGCCCCTTGCGGTTGTCGGTGTCAAACGCGCCCAGATCACCGGTTTTGGTGTTGTTCGATCCTGTCAGATCGGCAGAGCCACCCACGGTTTCGGGCATGATCGGGTTGACCACTTCCAGCACCATTTCGCTGGATTTGCGCGTTGCCACCTTGGGCGCTTCGTCGCTGATTTGCTTTTTCAGCGCGTTGATGGTGCGGGTCAGTTTCTTGGGCGGTTCAAAGGCATAGGCGCGGGTCAGTTCCTCGCCGCGACGTCCCGAGGATGCCAGCCCTTCTTCCCATGCCTTGCGGGTGGCGGCGCCGCGTTTTCCGATCTCTTCCCATTGGGATTTGATATCGGTGGGCACTTCGAACGGGCCTGTTGTCCAGCCATAGGCGGCTTTGGCATCGGCGATCAGTTTCGGGTCGGTCAGCGCGCCGTGGCCTTTGGATGTGTCCTGCGCCGAAGACCCCAGTGCGATATGGGTTTTGCAGGCAATCATCGAGGGACGGTTGGTTTTCTTGGCGGCGGTGATGGCGGCGTCGATTTCGGCGGGATTGTGCCCGTCGATTTCCTGCACATGCCAGCCCGATGCCTTGAACCGCTGGATCTGGTTGGTGCGATCCGACAATTCGACGGTGCCGTCGATGGTGATGTTGTTGTTGTCCCAGAATGCGATCAGGTGGCCCAGTTGCTGACGGCCCGCGATGCCGATCGCCTCTTGGCTGACGCCTTCCATCAGGCAGCCGTCACCGGCGATGACATAGGTATAGTGATCGACCAGCTTGCGGCCGAAACGGGCGCGCTGCATTTCCTCGGCCATGGCGAAACCCACGGCATTGGCCAGACCCTGACCCAGCGGACCAGTGGTGGTTTCCACCCCGTCCAGCAGGAAGTTTTCCGGGTGGCCCGCAGTGCGCGCGCCCCATTGGCGGAAATTGCGGATTTCTTCCAGCGTGACCTGTTCGTATCCGGTGAGATACAGCAGCGCGTAGATCAGCATAGAGCCATGGCCCGCCGACAGGATGAAACGGTCACGATCCGGCCATTGCGGCGCGGATGCATCAAATTTCAGGTGTTTTTCAAACAGCACCGTGGCCACATCGGCCATGCCCATCGGCATGCCGGAATGGCCGGAATTGGCGGCGTGAATGGCATCCAGCGTCAGGGCGCGAATGGCCGCGGCCTTCATCCAGTGGTCGGGATTTGCCTTTGCAAGGGCGGCGATATCAACAGGATCAGTCACGGGGCAGCGTCCTTTTTAATCCGGGGGCTTTATACCGCTCTTATCACCCTGTCGTGCAAGATCAAGCGTGGCCTGTAAGTCATTGGCAGATATGGGCGCGGATAGGGGGGCGCAATTTGTAATACCATTGGGTAGACTGTATTTTGACGGGTGAAAATGTTGATTCGCATAGGCGGGTCGTGTCACCCGGCGCTTGCGTCGGACAAGAAACGATGGGTTGAGGTATGAGCGAGATTTTTGAATTGCAGGCGCGGTTGTCAGCCGCGTTGGAGCGGATCGCAGGTGGCGTCGAATCCATGCCGGTGGCCGCGCCGGAACCTGCTGCACCGGAACCTGCTGCGGCAGATGCTGGCGAGGTCGAGGCGCTGAAACAGGCGTTAGAGGACGAAAAACTGGTCACCGCCCAGTTGGAGGAGCGTCTGCGCGCCATCAAGGCCAAGCAAAAAGAGGCCGAGGAAACCGATGCGGCGCTGCAAGGCACCGCCACCCGCATGGCCGAACTGGACAAGGAATTGCAACGGTTGCGCAAGGCCAATACCCAGTTGCGCGAGGTCAATCAGGCGCTGCGCGAAGCCAACCAGAGCGGCGTTGGCGAACCGCATCTGATCAACAAATCCATGTTGACCGAACTCGAGGCCCTGCGCGCCGCCCGCGCCGTGGATGTGGCCGAAGCAGAAACCATCCGCGCCGCATTGGAGCCATTGCTGGGCGATGCCACAGAAGACGCAGCCGAGGGGGAGGACGCCTGATGCCAGAAATTGAAATCCAGATCGGCGGTCGCGCCTTTGAAGTGTCCTGTCAGGCAGGCGAGGAACATTACCTGCAATCCGCAGCCAAGATGCTGGATATGGAAGCCGCCGTGCTGGCCGACCAGATCGGCCGATTGCCCGAGGCGCGGATGTTGTTGATGGCGGGTTTGATGCTGGCCGATAAAACCGCCGGATTAGAGGACCGCCTGCGCGAAGCCGATGATCAGATTGCATCCCTGAAAGAGGAATTGCGCGAGCTGAAAGAAAAGCCCGCGCCGATGCCCGAGAAGATCGAGGTGCCCTATATCCCCGAGGAACTGACGGAATCGCTGGCGGAACTGACCGCCCGCGCCGAGGCCGTGGCCACCCGGATCGAGGAAAAAGCCGCCGGTTAGGCCGGTTCGCGCGCCCTTTCACGTCGACATAGAAAACGCCCCCTGACCGGATCAGGGGGCGTTTTTTTAATCTGTATTCAGGGGCTGTTAGCCGTTCGCTTCGCGGATCTTATCAGCGGCGTCCTTGTCGAATGTCACGCCATTGTCGGTCAGCAGGGTGTCCAACTCGCCCGACAGGGTCATTTCGGTGATGATATCGCAACCGCCGACAAATTCACCTTTGACGTAAAGCTGCGGGATGGTGGGCCAATCGGAGTAATCCTTGATGCCTTGGCGGATTTCTTCGTCTGCCAGCACGTTCACATCGGCGTATTCGATGCCCATGTAGTTCAGCACACCGGCCACGCGCTGCGAGAAACCGCATTGCGGCATGTCCTTGGTGCCCTTCATAAACAGCACCACGTCATTGGATTTTACAGTGTCATCAATCCGGGTTTTTGTGTCGCTCATCTTGCGTTTCCTTTGTTTGTTGGCCTTTGGCGGCTTTGATACGCCAGTAATTGGGGCCGTGTCTTAGAAAACCGGCTGTGTCGTCTGCCCATGTGGTGATGTGTAGCAGTTCGAACAGGTCCGCCATTTACTCTGGTGCGCGGGTGGTGAGGGCCATGGCGTGGACTTCGCCGTTGGGGCCGTCCATCTTGCCTTTCAGCGCGGCGTAAACGGCGCGTTGTTGCTGCACGCGGTTTTTGCCGCGAAAGGATTCATCTACCACCAATGCTGCGAAATGCACGCCGTCATCGCCCTGCACTTCGATCTGGGCATCGGGAAAGGACTGGCGCAGCAGGGTTTCAAGTTCGGCGGCGGGCATGGGCATGAAAGGGGACTCCTGAAGGTTCGTGGCAAATGTAATGGCGCGGCGCGGGCATCGCAAGGGGCGGCGGCGCTGGTGTCAGGGTTTGCGGGTGACGTGGTGGCGCAGACTGGTCAGGAATTGCGCGGCGCGCAGGGGCAGGTGGATGGCGCGGTCCGTCAGGTTGGCACGGGTGACGGGCGCGGTGATGGCGGCAATCAGCTGTTCACGGGCCTGTTTTTCCTGATCGGTCAGGGGCAGTGCGGCGGCGGCATCCAGCAGGTGCCATTGGTCATGGATACGGCGCAGGTCCAGAAAATCATCCATCATCTGGCGCAGGATGTCGGGCTGGTCGCGCCATGAGGCACCAGCGTGCAATTCCTGCACCACCCGTTGCCCCGCGCCGTGACAGTCAAAGGCGGTGCAGCCGGAAAACCCGTCGGCATCAAGGGTGTCATGGATGGTGCACAGGTGCCCGCCAAGGTTGGGGCAGGGCTGACCCGCGGGTTTGTCGATGGCAAAGGCATCGCCACGATCCAGCGCCAGCCCGACACAGCACAGGGCCGCGCAAGATGCACAATCCGCCACCAGCGAAGGCGTGGGACAGTTGCGGGGCGCGCCGGAGTTCGTCACGAACTCCGGTTCGGATTCCGTATCGGAATCCGGGCGCGTGGCCATGGGGTTAGCCCAGTTGCTGTTCAAAGCTGCTGCGGAAAATGGCGGACAATTCGGCCATCGGTGCCTCGGACGCGCCGAATTTCACCGTGTCACCGGTGAATTTGCCGACAGATGTCAGGGTCACGCCTGCCTTTTGCGCTTCGACCATCAGCCATTCGGCCTGATCAAAATTGCATGCGATCAGATAGCGGGCCTGGTCCTCGCCGAACAGGGTGGGGGTGTCGTCCATATCCAGATGCACGCCGGTGCCGCCTGCTTCGGCCATTTCGAACGCGGTCATGGCCAGCCCGCCGTCAGACAGGTCAGAGCAGGCGCGGATTTGCGCGTGATTGGCGCGGATGAAATCGCCGTTGCGTTTTTCGGCGTCCAGATCGACATGGGGTGCATCGCCGTCTTCGCGGTTGAACACCTCGGCCAGCAGGGCGGATTGGCCCAGATGCCCTGTGGTGTCGCCGACCAGCAGGGCCACGTGGCCCTCGCGTGCGGTGCCGGTGATTGCCAGATCAGGCGCGGCGATGATGCCCACGGCGCAGATGGTGGGTGTGGGCAGGATGCCGGTGCCGTCGGTTTCATTATAGAGCGACACGTTGCCTGACACGATCGGCATATCCAGCGCCGAAACAGCCGCGCCGATGCCTTTGATCGCGCCCACGAACTGGCCCATGATTTCGGGCTTTTCGGGGTTGCCGAAATTCAGGTTGTCGGTGGTGGCCAGCGGGGTTGCGCCCACGGCGGTCAGGTTGCGATAGGTTTCGGCCACCGCCTGTTTGCCGCCCTCGAACGGGTTGGCCATGACATAGCGCGGCGTCACATCCGACGTAAATGCCAGCGATTTTTCGGTGCCATGCACCCGCACGATGCCCGCGCCAAGGCCCGGCACGCGGACGGTATCGGCCATGACCATGGTGTCATACTGTTCATAGACCCATTGTTTGGACGCATAGTTGGGGCTGGCCAGCAGCGCCTTTAGCCCGTCAATCGCGTCGATCCCCGGCACATCGGCCAGCGGTTCGGCTGCGGGGGTTTCCACCCAGGGGCGGTCGTATTCCGGCGCGGTCGATGCCAGTTTGGACAGCGGCAGATCAGCCTTGCATACATTGTTGTGCATGATGAGGAAGCGATCCTCGGCGATGGTTTCACCGACGATGGCGAAATCAAGGTCCCATTTGTCGAACACGGCCTTGGCCTCGGCCTCTTTTTCGGGGCGCAGGACCATCAACATGCGTTCCTGGGATTCCGACAGCATCATTTCATAGGCGGACATGGATTCTTCGCGGCAGGGAACCTTTTCCAGATCCAGGCGCACGCCCAATTCGCCCTTGTCGCCCATTTCGACGGCGGAACAGGTCAGGCCAGCCGCGCCCATATCCTGAATGGAAATCACCGCGCCGGTTTGCATCAGCTCTAGTGTGGCCTCCATCAGGCGCTTTTCGGTAAAGGGGTCACCGACCTGAACGGTGGGGCGTTTTTCCTCGATCGTGTCGTCGAATTCGGCGGATGCCATGGTGGCACCGCCCACGCCGTCACGACCGGTTTTCGCGCCCAGATAGACCACGGGCATACCGACGCCGGAGGCGGCAGAGTAGAAGATCTTATCGGCATCGGCCAGACCGGCGGCAAAGGCATTGACCAGACAGTTGCCATTATAGGCAGGGTGAAAACGCACCTCGCCGCCCACGGTGGGCACGCCGAAACAGTTGCCATAGCCGCCGACACCTTCGACCACGCCATGCACCAGCCGTTTGGTTTTGGGGTGGTCGACCTGCCCGAATGACAGCGAATTCATCGCCGCAATCGGCCGTGCGCCCATGGTGAACACATCGCGCAGAATGCCGCCCACACCCGTCGCCGCGCCCTGATAGGGTTCGATATACGAGGGGTGGTTGTGCGATTCCATTTTGAACACAACCGCCTGACCATCGCCAATATCCACAACACCCGCGTTTTCGCCGGGGCCGCAAATGACCTGCGGGCCGGTGGTGGGCAGGGTGCGCAGCCATTTTTTCGACGATTTATAGGAACAATGTTCGTTCCACATGGCCGAAAAAATGCCCAGCTCGGTAAAGCTCGGCTCGCGTCCGATGATGTCAAGGATGGTCTGGTATTCGTCGGGCGACAGCCCGTGGCTTGCGATCAGATCGGGCGTGATGGCCGGTTCTTGCATGTGTTATCCCCAAGGCGTGTCGGTTAGGCGTGTTTATGGCGCATGTTGGTTTGCCGCCTCTTTACGCGAAGGGGTCGCGGGGGGGAAGGGGGCAGTGTTGGCTTGCCCAGGGCCTGATCCGGTGCAAGCGAAAAAAAAGGCCGAGCTGCAATAGCTCGGCCAAGTCCAACAGGGAGGTATGATAGTGCCGCGATTTGCATCAGCAGCACCGTCAAGTGATGAATTAGGCATCCGTTTGTGTACGATCAAGGCGTAAGATGTCGCAGGCGCAGCATGTCCGCTATGCGCATGGCGCATGGCTTGCTTCACTTGTTAGCTAACTGCTTGTTCTCTTTGTTGTTTGCGGTAGCTGATAATCTCTTCCTGAACGAATTCGCGAAAGGCGGAAATGCGTTTGGATTGGCGCAATTCCTCGGGATAGGCGAGGAAAACCGGAACTTCGCCTGATTCTATGTCCGGCAGCACCCGCACCAGATTCGGAAAATCCTGCGTCAGGTAATCGGGCAGCACGCCGATGCCAAGATGGTTCAGCACCCCCTGCAACACCCCGAAATAATTGTTCACGGTCAGGGTAGAGTGAATATCATAGGCCATAAGGTGCTGCACCAGCGCCGCACCGGCGCCAACCTGCGGCGCGTTCGGGTTTTGACAGATCAGGCGGTGATTGCTGATGGCGTCGATGCTGTCGGGCAGACCGTTTTGCGCGATATATTCGGGCGACGCATAGAGCCGCATGCGGATATTCATCAGCTTTTTGCGGATCAGATCGGCCTGTGAGGGTTCTTTCATGCGGATGGCCACGTCTGCCTCGCGCATAGGCAGGTCCAGAACGCGCTCTTCCAGCATCAGTTCGATTTTCAGGTCAGGGTATTTGTCATAAAGTGTGGTCAGGCGCGGGGCGAGCCAGAGCGAGCCGAAGCCAAAAGTGGTGGTGACGCGCAGTTCGCCGAACACCTCATCCTCGGAATCGCGGATGCGGGCCGATGCGGCATCCAGCCGTTTCGACATGGCGCGGGTCGCATCAAACAGCAGTTCGCCCTGTTCCGTCAGAATCAGCCCCCGCGCATGGCGGTGGAACAGGGTGGTGTTCAGCGATTCTTCAAGGGCGCGCACCTGCCGCGACACGGCAGATTGCGACAAATGCAGCATTTCCCCCGCATGTGTCAGGCTGCCTGCATCCGCGACCGCGTGAAATATTCTAAGTTTATCCCAATCCATATCCGCAACTTTCAGTTCACTGATTACCCTTACACGAAATAGTTAAAATTTGGCCAGTGAACAGGGGGAATGATGCAGGTGCAGCATCGTTTTTGTTTGTAAGGTCAGTTATTTTGACCTATTCTTGCGTTATAATAGCAAGACGACATCCAGCGGGGAGGCCAGTGATGACGACGCCCAAAGTATCCTTGAATGACCGTTTCGACCTTGAGAAATCGCCGGTTCTGTTGAACGGCACACAGGCATTGGTGCGCCTGATGCTGATCCAGAAAGCGCGCGACAAGGCGGCGGGATTGAACACCGCAGGCTATGTCACCGGCTATCGCGGGTCACCTTTGGGGGCGGTGGACATGCAAATGAACCGCGCCGCGAAACAGTTGAACGCCGCCGATGTCACATTCGAGGAAGGGCTGAACGAAGATTTGGCCGCCACCGCGATCTGGGGCGCGCAACAGGCGGAATTGCGCGGCGAGGGCCGGTTCGATGGCGTGTTTGGCATGTGGTATGGCAAGGGGCCGGGCGTGGACCGTTCCGGCGATGTGATGCGCCACGCCAATATGGCGGGCACGTCCAAAAATGGCGGCGTATTGATGGCCATGGGCGATGACCACACCGGTGAATCATCAACCGTTTTGCACCAATCCGAATGGGCCATGGTCGATGCCTATATGCCTGTGGTCAGCCCTGCGGGGGTGCAGGAAATTCTGGATTACGGTGTCTATGGCTATGCTTTGTCACGGTTTTCCGGGTTGTGGGTCGGGTTGAAAACCATGAAGGACACGGTCGAGGCCACCGCCGTTGTCGATGGTCGCCCCGACCGGATGAACCTGATCATCCCCGATTTCGACATGCCCGAGGGCGGGTTGAACATTCGCCTGCTGGACACCCCAACAGAGCAAGAAGCGCGGATGATTGACCACAAGCGTTTCGCCGCCGAGGCCTTTTCCCATGCCAATAAAATGGACAAACGCGTCTGGGGCAAACCGGGTGCCAAGATCGGATTTGTGGCCGCAGGCAAGAACTGGCTGGATCTGGTGCATGCGCTGTCGTTGCTGAATATTGACGAGGCCGAGGCCGAGCGTTTGGGGGTGACCACATATAAGGTGGGGCAGACTTTCCCGTTGGACATGCGCGGGTTTCACGACTGGGCCGAGGGGCTGGACCTGATCGTCGTGGTCGAGGAAAAGCGCAAGCTGATCGAGGTGCAGGTCAAGGAAGCCATTTTCGACGACCGACGCGGGCGGCGCGTTTGGGGCTGGCACAAGGGGGGCGGCGCGGGGTCGATGCACGGGCCGGAATTGTTCCAGACCAAGCAGGCATTGGACCCGATCATGATTGCCGAAAAATTAGGCATGATCCTGATTGAAGAGGGGCGCGAGACAGACGGGATCAAGGCGGGGCTGTCTGCCCTGGCCGAGGTCAAGCGCAACGACAACGCACAGGAAATCGCGGCGCGCATCCCCTATTTCTGTTCCGGTTGCCCGCATAATTCGTCAACCAAGGTGCCCGATGGCAGCCGCGCCTATGCTGGAATCGGCTGTCACTATATGGTGCAATGGATGGACCGCGACACGCAGGGATTCACCCACATGGGGGCCGAGGGCGCGAACTGGATCGGGGAATCAAAATTTTCCCATCGCGGGCATGTGTTCCAGAATTTGGGCGATGGCACCTATAACCATTCCGGTGTGCAGGCCATTCGTGCCGCATTGGCCGCGAATACCACGATGACCTATAAAATCCTGTTCAACGATGCCGTGGCCATGACCGGCGGGCAGCGCAACGAGGGCGGATTGACCGCCTATCGCATCGCAGACGAGCTTCAGGCCATGGGCGTGCCGACAATCGAAGTGGTTTACGACGAAAAAGAGGATCTGGACCTGTCGCAATTCCCCAAAGGGGTGGTGATGAGCGAGCGCGCCGATTTGCAGGCGGTGCAGGAACGGCTGGCGCAAACCAAGGGGCTGTCGGCGCTGATCTATGTGCAGACATGTGCCGCCGAAAAACGCCGCCGCCGCAAGCGCGGGCAATTCCCCGATCCCGATCAGCGAGTGTTTATCAACACCGATGTCTGCGAGGGCTGCGGCGATTGCGGGGTTCAATCGAACTGTGTGTCGATCGTGCCGGTGGAAACCGAACTGGGGCGCAAACGGGCGATTGACCAATCCTCCTGCAACAAGGATTTCTCTTGCCTCAAGGGGTTTTGCCCGTCCTTTGTGACGGTCGAAGGGGCCACCCCGCGCAAGGCGGCCACGGCAGAAATCACACTGCCGGACATGCCTGCCCCGACAATTCCCGCGATTGACGGCACATGGAATGTGGTGATCACCGGCGTCGGCGGCACGGGGGTTGTGACCATCGGCGCGGTGATGGCGCAGGCCGCCCAGATCGACGGCAAGGGCGCGGGCATGATGGAAATGGCCGGATTGGCGCAAAAGGGCGGCGCGGTGCATATCCATTGCCGCATCGCCAATTCCCCCGATGATATATCCGCGATCCGTGTCGCCACGGGCGAAGCACATGCCCTGATCGGCGGTGATCTGGTGGTGTCGGCGGGCGCGAAAACGCTGGGGTTGACGCGCAGCGGGCAAACGGGAGCTGTTGTGAACTCCCATGAAATTATCACCGGCGATTTCACCCGTGATACCGAATTCCAGCTGCCCGCTGACCGTCTGGCAATGGCGTTGCAGGCGCGGTTGCAGGAACGGGTTGATCTGTTTGATGCCTCCGAACTGGCGCGGGCCACGCTGGGGGATTCGATTTTTTCGAATATGATGATCTTTGGCGCGGCATGGCAGCGCGGGTTGGTGCCGCTGTCCTATGATGCGATCATGCAGGCGGTCGAATTGAACGGCGCGGCGGTGGATCGCAACAAACGCGCCTTTGAAATTGGCCGATGGGCGGTGCTGCACGCCGAGGATGCGGCGCGGATGCTATCCCCCACTGTGGTTGAAAAACCCAAATCTCTGGAAGAAAAAATCGCGTTTCGCGCCGATCATCTGGTGCAATATCAGGGCAAGCGTCTGGCCAGGAAATACCGCAAACTGCTGGATCAGGTGGCGGATGCACGCCTGCAAGAGGCCATGGCCAAAGGATACCACAAGTTGCTGTCCTATAAGGACGAATACGAGGTGGCGCGCCTGCATCTGGACACCCGCGCCAAGGCCGAAGCCCAGTTTGAGGGTGATTTCAAAATGAAATATCACCTTGCGCCGCCGATCCTGTCGAAAACCGGCGCCGATGGTCGCCCTGTAAAACGCGCATTCGGCCCGGGCATGGAGCGCGGCTATCGCATTCTGGCGCGGATGAAACGCCTGCGCGGCACCCCGTTCGACCCCTTTGGCCGCACCGAGGAACGCCGGATGGAACGCGCATTGATCAGCCAATACGAGGCCGACATGGCAATGGTTCTGGGGGCGCTGACTCCTGAAAAACTGGATATCGCGGTGCAACTGGCCGAACTGCCGCTGCAAATTCGCGGCTTTGGTCCGGTGAAACAGGCAAACGAGGCAAAGGCCGCGAAACAGCGCGAAACCCTGCTGGCCGCGTTCAAGGCGACACCGCCGGAAAGGATGCAAGCCGCCGAGTAGGGCTTTTCTTGACGGCGCTCATTCTTTAGTGACGTTTATCAGGTTAGCATCGTCCGCAAAAAGGCAGGCCCGATGATTGGCAAGGCGCGCATTGCACGCGACATCAGTTACGCCCATTCCGCTGCATCGCGCAGCGGGCGGGCCTTTATCCGGGCGATGGAAAACGCCACCGGACGGCTGTCATTGATCAAACGCGCCAGCGGATATGAACATGAGGTCGCGCAGGGGCGCGATTTCTGGCAGGTGATGGTCGAACGCTACGGTCTGGAACTGGACGTGGTGGGCGGCAGTCTGGCCAATATCCCTGCAACCGGCCCGCTGATTTTGGTGTCAAACCACCCCTATGGCATTCTGGACGGGCTGATGATGGGGCATATCCTGTCCCAACAGCGCGGTGATTTCCGCATTCTGGCGCACCGTGTGTTTCGCAAGGCCGCCGATCTGGAAAAGGTGATCCTGCCGATTTCATTCGATGAAAGCAAAGAGGCCGTGGCGCTGAACCTTGCCACCCGCAAAGAGGCGCTGACCTATCTGGGGCAGGGCGGCGCGATTGGCATTTTCCCCGGCGGCACCGTGTCCACCGCCGCCACGCCGCTGGCGCATCCGCTAGATCCGGGATGGCGCAGTTTCACCGCCCGTATGGTGGCCAAATCCGGCGCGACGGTGGTGCCGATGTTTTTTGACGGCCACACCAGCCGTTTGTTCCAACTGGCCAGCCATATGCACAATACCCTGCGCATGGGGCTGTTGATCCGCGAATTTCGCGCCCGTGTGAACACGCCCGTGCGCATCGTGGTGGGCGACCCGATCCCGCCGGCGGAAATTGCCGCACGCGCCAATGATGCCAAAGCAATGATGGATTTCCTGCGCAAACAGACGTATGACCTGTCTCCAACACCCTTGCCCGCGGGCTATGGGTTTGAATTCGAGCAGAAACATCGCGCAAAACCGCGCGCCTGAACGGGGCAAGGGCCATGGCAGTAGGGATTTTCGACAGTGGTTTGGGCGGTTTGACCGTCTGGGACGCGGTGACCAAACGGTTGCCCGACATGCCTGTGGTCTATTTCGCCGACAGCGCCCATGCGCCCTATGGCGTGCGCAGCGCCGATGACATTTACAACCTGACCACAGCCGCCGTGCAACGCATGTGGGATGAAGGCTGCGATCTGGTGATTCTGGCCTGCAACACCGCATCCGCCGCCGCGCTGCGCCGGATGCAGGAAAGCTGGATTCCCGCTGACAAACGGGTTTTGGGCGTGTTCGTCCCCCTGATCGAGGCATTGACCGAACGCCAGTGGGGCGACAATTCCCCCCCACGCGAAGTGGCGGTGAAACATGTGGCCCTGTTCGCCACCCCCGCCACCGTGGCCAGCCGCGCATTCCAGCGCGAACTGGCGTTTCGCGCCATCGGTGTCGATGTCGAGGCACAGGCCTGCGGTGGGGTGGTCGATGCGATCGAAGACGGTGATATGATCCTGGCCGAGGCCATGGTGCGCAGCCATGTCGACGCGTTGAAACGCAAAATGCCACAGCCGCAGGCGGCGATTTTGGGCTGCACCCATTACCCGCTGATGCAGGACGCATTTCAGGATGCATTGGGCGCTGATGTCGAGGTCTATTCGCAGGCCAATCTGGTCGCCGAAAGTCTGGCCGATTATCTGGAACGCCACCCGAAAATGATGGGCAGCGGAACGGAATCGATGTTCCTGACCACGGGCGACCCTGCGCGCGTATCCACCCGCGCCACGCAGTTCTTGCGACGAAAGCTGGATTTCACTGCCGCCTGAGGCGGAAATTGATCTTTCTCAAGGGCAGGGCTGTTGCCTGCCGTTATTTCACACTGTGACTGGCCCCGCGCCCGTCAACAAAAGGGAGGCCGCAACATGGCCCATAACATCGCAATCCTTGGTGCATCCGGTTACACTGGCGCGGAGCTGGTGCGCCTGATCGCCACACATCCCTCTTTTGAAATCAAGGCCTTGGCCGCGAATTCCAAGGCCGGTCTGTCAATGGCAAATGTGTTCCCGCATCTGCGCCATCTGGACCTGCCGCAACTGGTGACCATCGACCAGATTGATTTTTCCGGCATTGATCTGTGTTTTTGCGCGCTGCCCCATGCTACCAGCCAAGAGGTGATCCGCGATCTGCCGAAATCGTTGAAAGTGGTCGATCTGTCCGCCGATTTCCGGCTGCGCGATCCCGCAGAATATAAAAAATGGTATGGCAATGACCACGCCGCATTGGATGTGCAGGCCGAAGCCGTTTACGGGCTGACCGAATTTTACCGCGATGAAATCAGCTCGGCGCGGGTTGTCGCAGGCACCGGGTGCAACGCGGCGACGGGTCAGTATATGCTGCGCCCGCTGATCCAGAACGGGGTGATCGGGCTGGATGATATCATTCTGGATCTGAAATGCGCCGTGTCGGGTGCGGGCCGCAGCCTCAAGGAAAACCTGCTGCACGCAGAACTGTCCGAGGGCGCGAATGCCTATGCCGTGGGTGGCACGCACCGCCATCTGGGCGAATTCGATCAGGAATTCAGCAAACTGGCCGGACGGGATGTTAAAATACAGTTCACCCCGCATCTGATGCCTGCCAACCGCGGCATTCTGGCCACCGGATATCTGTCTGGTGACGCGGCATCGGTGCATGAGGTCCTGTCAAAAACCTATGTGAATGAACCCTTTATCGAGGTTCTGCCCTTTGGCGAAACGCCATCAACCCATCATGTGCGCGGGTCCAATTTCTGCCATATCGGGGTGACGGGCGACCGCATTGGGGGCCGTGCCATCGTGGTGGCCGCATTGGACAACCTGACAAAAGGTAGCAGTGGGCAGGCCTTGCAGAACGCAAATCTGATGTTAGGTGAGGAGGAAACGGCGGGGCTGATGCTGGCCCCCTGTTTCCCCTAAACCGGAGGAGAGCCGATGAAAGGGCTGAAAAAACAACGCCGTATTCAGGTGGTTGCGCTTGCCGCGGTCGCGCTTGTGCTGGCGACAGGGCTGATCGGGTATTCGATGCGCGACGGGATCAATTTTTTCCGCGCACCCAGCGAAATCATGGCCGAACCGCCCCTGCCGTCCGAGGTGTTCCGCATCGGCGGGCTGGTCGAGGAGGGCACGCTGAAACGTGGCGAAGGCGAGGTGATTTCGTTCAACGTGACAGATGGGGGGGCATCCATTCCGGTGACCTTTACCGGCATCCTGCCCGATCTGTTCGAGGAAAACCAAGGCATGATCGGCACGGGATCATACGTGAACAATGTATTTCAAGCCACTGAAATACTTGCAAAACACGATGAATCATACATGCCCAAAGAGGTGATAGATGCGCTAAAAGATCAGGGCGTTTATGTGGAACCCGAGACTGAAAGCTAGCCCGGTAGCGCACGGGCCGGTTTACGCCCGTTAAGCATTTGCAATCACCCTTCGCTCGTGAGGTCAACAAACGAGCGAAGGGTGAAACCATGCCCACAATCACAGAAATTGCAGAACAGATTGTCGCCCGCGAAGGCGGCTATGTGAACGATCCCGATGATCCGGGCGGCGCGACAAATTTCGGCGTCACCATCCACACGATGCGCCGTTTAGGGCTGGATCTGGACCATGACGGTGATGTCGATACGCAAGATGTGCGTGCTCTGACACAGCAACAGGCGGTGGATATTTTCATCGATCATTATTTCCGCCGTCCGCGCATTGATGCGCTGCCGCTGGCCTTGCAGGCCTCGGTTTTTGATATGTATGTCAACGCGGGCAGTAATGCGGTCAAGATATTGCAAAACCTGCTGAATGACATGGGGCAGGCGGTGCAGGTGGACGGTGCAATCGGCCCGCAAACCATTGATGCCGCCGCGGTGGCCGCATCATTGGCACCGCAGCATCTGGCCGATGCCTATGGCATTGCGCGGCGCAATTACTATTTCCGTCTGGCCGACCGACGCAGCGCCAGCCGCAAATATGCCCGCACCCGCAAAGGCGGCAAGGGCGGCTGGATCAAACGCGCCGAAGAGTTCATCAGCCCGCGCTATCACCTGAGCAATGCGGAATTCAACGCACGGGTGGCGGCATGGGGTTGATTGACCGCATATTCGGTTTCGCATTTGGCAACGGGCGCAATCTGATCCGTGACACGGCAGAGGTGTTTCGCGAAAACGCCGAGGCCGGGGCAGGGCGCGAGGCGGCCCTGCAACAGGCGGCACTGGCGCAGTTCGGGCATGAATTCACTTTGGTGCGGCGCAGCCGGTTTGATTGTTTGATGGATGGCATTAACCGTTTGCCGCGCCCCTCTCTTGCCTTTGGCACCTTGGGGCTGTTCATCGCTGCGATGGTGGACCCGGTCTGGTTTTCTGCGCGGATGCAGGGTATCGCATTGGTGCCCGAACCGCTGTGGTGGCTGTTGGGTGCGATTGTGTCGTTTTATTTTGGCGCACGTCATCAGGCAAAAGGGCAGGAATTTCAGTCACGTGTGGTCGAAACCCTGCGCCATGTGCCTGCGGTGGTCGGCAACCTGCGCATGCTAGAGGAGTTGGGCGATGAAGATATGCCAGCCCCGCCCGGACAGCTGCGCGCCCCCCGCGCTGCCAAACCCGCCAATCCGGCGCTGATTGACTGGCGCGCCCGCCATGCACCGCAAATGGATCCGCGCAGTGACGAGCGTTAAGCAGGGTGAATGAAAACCCACCAGTGTCGCGCCCTTGAAACAGGAATTGGGGGCGCGACCATTTAGCAAGTTTTCTGGTGCGAATGTGAATTGGCGCAAGGCGCGCAGCGCCCTATACAGGGGGCATGATTACAGAACTCGGTCACTTCGCCCTTATCCTCGCCTTTTTGGTCGCCATCGTGCAGATGGTCGTGCCCCTGATTGGTGCCCATAAACGCTGGCCCGGCTGGATGGCCGTGGGCGAACCCGCCGCCACGGCGCAATTCCTGTTGGTGGGGCTGTCATTTGCCGCGCTGACCTATGCTTTTGTGACCTCGGATTTCAGTTTAAGACTGGTCTGGGCAAATTCGCATTCGGCCAAACCGATGCTGTATAAAATATCGGGTGTTTGGGGGAATCACGAGGGGTCGATGCTGCTATGGGTGCTGATTTTAGCCCTGTTCGGCGCGATGTGTGCGTGGTTTGGCGGCAACCTGCCGCCCACATTGCGCGCCCGTGTGCTGGCGGTTCAGGGCGCGATTGGCGTGGCGTTTTTCGCCTTTATCATCTTTACCTCGAACCCGTTTTTGCGGCTGGTCGCGCCGCCCTTTGACGGGCAGGATTTGAACCCGCTGCTGCAAGACCCCGGTTTGGCGTTTCACCCGCCGTTCCTGTATCTGGGCTATGTCGGGCTGAGCATGACGTTTTCCTTTGCTGTGGCCGCCCTGATCGAGGGGCGCGTTGATGCGGCATGGGGCCGTTGGGTGCGCCCATGGACGCTGGCGGCATGGGTGTTTTTATCGGTCGGAATCGGGCTGGGGTCATGGTGGGCCTATTATGAATTGGGCTGGGGCGGGTTCTGGTTTTGGGATCCGGTGGAAAATGCATCCTTTATGCCCTGGCTGATCGCCGCCGCGCTGCTGCATTCGGCCATCGTGGTGGAAAAACGCGAAAGCCTGAAAAGCTGGACCATCCTCTTGGCGATCATGGCGTTCGGGTTTTCGCTGATCGGCACCTTTATCGTGCGATCCGGCGTGATCACATCGGTGCATGCCTTTGCCAATGACCCCGAACGCGGGGTGTTCATTCTGGCGATTCTGGCGGTGTTCATGGGCGGGGCGCTGACGTTGTTCACGCTGCGCGCCACGTCGATGCAGGCCAAGGGCGTGTTCGCATTGGTCAGCCGCGAAAGCGCACTGGTGCTGAACAATATCCTGTTGGCGGTGTCCTGTTTCGTGGTGTTCATCGGCACCATCTGGCCCCTGCTGGCCGAGCTGTTTTTCGACCGCAAACTGTCGGTCGGGGCGCCGTTTTTCAATTCGGCATTCACGCCGTTTATGGTGGTGCTGGCGATTGCCCTGCCCATTGGCGCGATGATGCCGTGGAAACGGGCCAGCATTGGCCGCGTGTTCCGGCCCCTGATTCCGGCACTGGTGCTGGCTGTGGCGATTGGCGCATTGGCCTTTGCCATGCAGACGGGGCGTTCGGCGCTTGGTCCTGTGGGGCTGTTGCTGGGGGCATGGCTGGTGTTTGGCGCGGCCACCGATATTTGGGGGCGCACCGGCCGCAGGGGCGGGCGTTTGGCGCGTTTGCTGCGCCTGCCGCGTGCGGATTGGGGCAAGGCGATGGCCCATTCCGGTCTTGGCATTACCTTTATCGGTGTGGCGGGCATGATGGCATGGAGCCACGAGGACAACCGCGTTGTGCAACTGGGGCAAGCCTTTGATGTTTCAGGATATACCTTGACGTTGAATGATGTGCAGCGGGTGCAGGGGCCGAATTTCATTTCGACCACGGGCACGGTGTTTCTGGCCCGTAATGGTCGCGATATTTCCACGCTATTCCCTGAAAAACGGGTCTATCCGGTGGCCGGAATGCCCACGACCGAGGCCGCGATTGACAACGGTTTCCTGCGCGACATCTATGTTGTGATCGGCGATCCGCAATCCGATGGCGGTTGGGCGGTGCGCACCTATTACAAACCGCTGGCCAACTGGATTTGGGGCGGGTCGATCCTGATGGCATTGGGTGGCTTGCTCAGCCTGTCTGATCGCCGTTACCGCGTGGCGGCGGGCGCACGTAAACCTGTGCCAACGGGGGTGCCTGCCGAATGAAACGCCTGATGCTGGCCCTGTGCCTGACCCTTGCCGCGCCCGTTGCAATGGCGGTGCAGCCCGATGAAATTCTGTCCGATCCCGCGCTGGAGTCCCGCGCGCGCGAGGTGTCCAGAGAACTGCGCTGCCTTGTCTGCCGCAACGAAAGCATCGACGAATCCAACGCAGGGTTGGCAAAGGATTTGCGCCTGTTGGTGCGCGAACGGATTGTAGCGGGCGACAGCAACGACCAAGTGATTGATTTCGTTGTGGATCGCTACGGTGAATATGTGCTGTTGAACCCCACAACCAAGGGCGCAAACTGGATTCTATGGGGCGCGGGGCCGTTGATGTTGCTGGCCGCGTTGATCATGGCTGCATTTTATCTACGCCGCCGTAGCCAATCCGACGCCCCGCAAGAGGCCGCGCTAAGCACCGAAGAACAGGCGCGGCTGCGCGAAATTATGGATCAGTGACGCGGGGTTTTCCCTTTTCCTTACCCGCTGGTCAGCTAAGGTTGCCGCCAACAGGATAAGGGAGGGGTTCACCCATGGAATATAAAACCATCAAATACAGCGTCACCGACGGGGTCGCGACCATCATGATGGACCGCGCAAGCGTGATGAATGCGCTGAACACGCAAATGCGGGCCGAAATCGCCCATGCCGCACAGGCCGCAGGCACCGAGGCCCGTGTGCTGGTGATCACGGGCGACGGGCGCGCATTCTGTTCGGGGCAGGATCTAAGCGACCGCGCCAATGCATCCAACATGGATATGGAACGCACCCTGCGCGACGAATACGGCCCGATGATCCGCGCAATTTATGACTGCCCGATCCCGACGATTTCGGCGGTGAATGGTGCGGCGGCGGGGGCAGGGGCCAACCTTGCACTGGCCGCGGACATCGTGATCGCATCGGAAAGCGCCTATTTCATGCAGGCATTTGCGCGCATTGGCCTGATCCCCGACGCGGGCGGCACCTATTGGATGACCCGTTCCATGGGAATGGCCAAGGCCATGGGCGCGGCCCTGTTTGCCGATAAAATCACGGCGCGTCAGGCCGATGACTGGGGCCTGATCTGGGAGGCCGTGCCCGATGCCGAATTCGCCGCCGTCTGGCAGGCGCGGGCGCAGCAATTGGCCAGTGGCCCGACAGCCGCCTATCAGGGCATCAAGACCTCGATCCGGTCGGCGTTCAATAACACCATCGAACAGCAACTGGACCTGGAGGGCAAACTGCAAGGTGCCTGTGGCAAGACCCGCGATTTCCAAGAGGGTGTGGTCGCATTTCTGGAAAAACGCCCGGCGAAATTCGAAGGGCGCTAAACCTGCGCTGCGCCGCAAGGGACGAACGCTGAACACGAAAAAGGCGGCCCGTGTAGATCACGCGCCGCCCTTTTTGTTGAATGATCTGCCGCTTAGGCGGGAATGAGTGCTTCCTCATCCACAACAGGGTCTGTGGTGCCCGTGACAACGGTGTCGGTCGTGGCATCGGGATCGTCAGCGGTGCCCATTGTATCGGCATCGGCCGTATCCATTGCCGTATCCGTGGTGCCCGCCGCATCCGCAGTCGCATCCGCAGTTGCATCAGTGGTGTCTGCCGGCGTTTCTGTGGTGGCTTCTGCTGCGGGCACCTCGATCGCGTCATTGGGCATGTAACCCTGCAAAACGACCATATCGGCGGTAAAGGATGTGCCGACATGGCGCAGGGTGAACACCTGTTCGCCATCAATGCTGACATAGGCCTTGCCCTCGGTTTCGGTGGCATCATCGGCATAGGTCACGCTGACGGTCGGAATGGCGGCATCGGGGTCAGAGGCCACGTAATTGTAAACCAATACATCCTCGGTCGTGTCGAAATCCAGAATATGGGCCACGCCGCCTTCCATCCAGTCGCCACCGTTGAAGGTATCGGCACCGTCCCCCCCGGTGACCTTGTCGGCCACGCCAAAGGTGATCACATCATCCCCCGCGCCGCCGTCTATCGTGTCATTCAGATCGCTGTCGGCGGTGGTGTAATTATAGGCCGACAGTTCATCAGCATAGCCGTTGTCATTGGTTTCATCGCTGGCGGCGTCAAAAAACGCGCCCTCGTCCAACATGCTGACGGCTGAAATCGTATCGTTGCCATCGCCGCCCATGATCATATCCTGACCGGATGTATCGACAATCACATCGTCGCCTGCGCCACCGTCCAGGCTGTCATTGCCCCACATGCCCAGCACAAGGTCGTCGCCCTCGCCACCATTGACGGTATCGGCACCAGTGCCACCCGCAAGCGCATCATCGCCCGCATCGCCATTGACCAGATCAGCGCCCGATGCGGCCCAAACCGAATCTGCGCCATCGGCGCCGGAAATGGTTTCGGCGTTGTCGGACCCGTTCATCACATCATCGCCAGCCGTGCCGATATAGGTCGTATCAGATCCGTCGGCGTTCAGGATCACATTGATATCATCGGCTGTCAGGGTTTCGCCCGCGCCGGTCACCGTGGCGATCACGCGGTCTTCGATCATGACTTCGGCATCGCCCGTATCGGTGGCGGTGACGGTCAGGGCCATGTCCTCTAATGTGCCATCATAGCTGACGAAAATTGTATCTTCGTCGGCGTTGTAATCTTTGATCAGGGCGGCATTGCCTGCGGTGATCCAGTCGCCAAGGATGAATTCGTCATTGCCTTCGCCGCCCGTGGCGCTGTCGGAACTGCCGACCAGCAACAGATCGTCGCCATAACCACCATTCATCAGATCGCCCGCGTCGGTGTCCTCTTCCGGCAGGGCGCTAAGGGTTTGATCCAGCAGCGACCCGTCTGCCACCTCTTCCAACCCGATGCCAACGCCGATCAGAATATCATCCTTGGTATCGCCATACATCGTGTCGGCGCCGTCGCCACCGATCAGCAGGTCCTCGCCCTTGGAACCGCGCAGCAGGTCATCGCCATCACCGCCCAGCACAACATCGCTGCCCTCGTCACCATAGAGCGAATCATTGCCAGCATCGCCCGAGATCAGATCGCCGCTTTCGCCGCCTTCGATCCGGTCATCGCCCGCACCACCGGCGATGGTGTCGGATTCAAGCGTCCCTTTCAGCAGATCATTGCCTTCGGTGCCTTCAATCGTTTCTTCCTCGCCCGGGGTCGTGGGGGAAACGCCGTCATCATCATCGTTAAAGCCGTCGACCAGCAAGGCAAGCAGCCCACCGCCCGCAAGGATACCAAGTAGAATGAGTGCGCCCATGACAGTCTCCGAAATACGAAACGTTTAAACAGATGCCGCTGAAACCCCGGCCATTCACCCTGAAAGGGAGCATCAAATTAAGATTTAGTAAAGTAAATTGAGGAGGTTTGTCAGAATGTGGCAACAACAAGGCGACAATGCCAATTTATAGGAAAGACTGTTTCTGTATTGAAGCAAATACGCCCCGACCGACCGTGCGGTGGGGCGATTCTTTGCCGAGGTCGTGATGGATCAGGCGGCGCGGTTGTAGGTGCGCAGATCAATCTGTGCGGCCTGGAAATTCGGGCCGGCATCGCGCACAATCAGAAACAGATCACCATTGGCGCGCAACTCGGCATCGCCGGTGTCGGGATCGACAGTCATTTCAATTTCCGGCGCAGGCGTGGAGGAGGCATAAGCAAAGGTGATCACGTCTTCATCCTCGTCATAATCCTCGACCACCACGGGTTCATCACCCACCGACCAATCGCCAAGCGCCAGTTCATCTGCACCGGCCCCCATGATCACGGTGTCACCCGGACCCGCGACAATGGTGTCGTCGCCATCGCCAAGGTCGATCACATCGGCTTCGTCTGCGGGCTGGTCCATGTCATATGAAAAGTCGATATCGCCAAAATTTTCTGCCGTTTCGATAGAGGCCAGCAAGGCAAGTTCATCAAGAATGCCCGCGCTTTCGACAAAATCATCGCCATCACCGGTTGCAATGGTGTCGGCACCCTGACCGCCCGATACCACGTCATTGCCTTCGCTGCCCGAAACCTGATCATCGCCATCCAGCGCGAAAATCCAGTCATGTCCGGCGCCGCCCTCAATCACGTCATCGCCGTCATATCCAAGGATCAGATCGGACCCTGCGCCGCCATCAATCGTGTCCGGCCCGTCACCACCAGCGATCTTGTCGCTTTCACTGGATCCTTCGCCCGATACGCCATCATCGCCCCCCCCCATTCCGGCAAGGCCCGCCATCAGACCCATTGCCAGCATTATTGCCACGAATGCCATGTGTTTTCTCCTGTGCTCGATGAACAGGAGGATGCGCTTGGGCGGTGAATTAACCCTGAATGCGCGGGGGATACTGTCGGATTTATTGATTAAAATTCAATGATTTAGAAAGGGTGAATGCGCGGAGTGACCATCCCTGACCGCCAATAAACCCTTGTCTGCAAAGCAAAAACGCCCCCGAAATCGGGGGCGTTTTCAATTCGGATCGACCGGCGATCAGCGGTTTTCGACATCCACATAATCGCGGCTGGTTTCGCCCAGATACAACTGACGCGGACGGCCGATTTTGTTCTGCGGATCGGCGATCATTTCGCGCCACTGGCTGACCCAGCCCACCGTGCGCGACAGTGCAAAGATCGGCGTGAACATCGAAGTGGGGAAGCCCATGGCCTCGAGGATGATACCCGAGTAGAAATCCACATTCGGGAACAGCTTCTTGTCTGCGAAATACGGATCGGCAAGGGCCTGCTTCTCCAGCTCTTTCGCGACTTGCAGGGTGGGGTTGTTTTCCACGCCCAGCAGGTCCAGCACCTCGTCTGCGGATTGCTTCATCACCTTGGCCCGCGGGTCAAAGTTTTTGTAAACGCGGTGACCAAAGCCCATCAGACGGAACGGATCGTTCTTGTCCTTGGCGCGGGCGATGAATTCGGGGATGCGATCCACGGTGCCGATTTCGCGCAGCATTTCCAGACAGGCCTGATTGGCGCCGCCATGGGCCGGACCCCACAAACAGGCGATGCCCGCGGCCACACAGGCAAACGGATTCGCACCCGAAGAAGACGCCAGACGCACGGTCGAAGTCGAGGCATTCTGTTCGTGATCCGCGTGCAGGGTGAAAATCCGGTCCATCGCGCGCGACAGAATGGGGTTCACCTCGTATTTTTCGGCCGGAACCGAAAAACACATGTTCAGGAAGTTCGCGGCATAATCCAGATCGTTGCGCGGATAGACAAAGGGCTGACCGATCGAATATTTATAGGCCATCGCGGCAATTGTCGGCAGTTTCGCAATCAGCCGGATCGACGCCACTTCGCGCTGCCAGGGGTCATTGACATCGGCGCTGTCGGCATAAAACGCAGACATCGCACCAACCACACCAACCATGGTCGCCATCGGATGCGCATCACGGCGGAAACCACGGAAAAAGTTGTGCATCTGTTCATGCACCATGGTGTGGCGCGTCACGCGTGTTTCGAAATCTTCCAGCGCAGAGGCGGTCGGCAGTTCACCATACATCAGCAGGTAACACACCTCGAGAAAGTGCGATTTACCGGCCAGTTGGTCGATGGGGTAACCACGGTGCAGCAGCACCCCTTCGGCACCGTCAATAAAGGTGATCGTGCTGTCACAGGACGCTGTAGAGGTGAAACCGGGGTCATAGGTAAAAACATCAGCCTGCGCATAGAGCTTGCGGATGTCGATCACATCCGGCCCCGCCGTCGGCGAAAAAACCGGCAGTTCGTATGATTTGCCGTCGATGGTGAGTGTCGCGGTCTTGGTCGGTTCGGTCATAGTCATCCCTTCCTCACTGGCCTCATGTGCGGACCACACGGGCGTTTTAATCCCTCGGAGCTTACTGGCGGGTTAACCGTAATCGGTTTCCTGTCAGGTTCCGGCATCGGTCAAACGGGCAATTGTTTCCTCTTGCCCGAGGACCAGCATCATATCAAAGACGCTTGGCGTTGCGGCACGTCCGGCCAGCGCCGCACGCAGCGGTCCGGCCAGCTTGCCAAATTTCATGTCGTTTGCTTCGGCGAAACGGTTCAAGAGGTCCTCTAGATCGTTCCTGTTCCAGCTAGCATTTTGCAACTGCGGCGTCAATTCTTTCAGTATACCACGGGATACATCATCAAGGTTCCTGGCGGCCTTCTCTTCGATATCCAATGGGCGCTTAACCATCAAAAAGTGGGCTTTTTCAATGACTTGGCCTAATGTCTTGGCGCTTGTCTTCAAAAATCCCAATGCCTGCGCCATCTGGTTAATTTCTGCATCCGTCAGGGCGGGCTGTTCGGCCACCACCAGATATGCCTGCAATTCATGCAGCAGTGCAGCATCATCTGCGGCGCTGAGATGCTGGCCACATAGATTTTCCAGTTTCTTGAAATCCAGACGGGCAGGGGATTTGCCGATTCCCTTGAAATCGAACCAGTCCATCGCCTGCGCATCGGTGAAAAATTCATCGTCGCCGTGGCTCCACCCCAAACGGGTCAGATAGTTGCGCATACCGGCGGCGGGGTAACCCATGGCCTGATACTCCTCGACCCCGAGCGCCCCGTGGCGTTTCGACAGTTTCTTACCATCCGGCCCGTGAATCAGCGGGATATGCGCCCAGACCGGCACCGCCCAATCCATCGCGTTGTAGATCATCATCTGACGCGCGGCATTGTTCAGGTGATCATCGCCGCGAATGACATGGGTCACGCCCATGTCATGGTCATCCACCACCACGGCCAGCATATAAACTGGTGTCCCGTCCGAGCGCAGCAGCACCATATCATCCAGCTGGTCATTGCGAATGGTCACATCGCCCTGCACCTGATCGCGGATCACGGTGACCCCGTCCAGCGGCGATTTGATGCGCACAACATAGGGCGCGTCGGGGTGGGTTTCGGGGGTCGCATCGCGCCATGGCGATTGAAACAGGGTCGATCGTTTTTCGGCCTGCGCCGCATCGCGAAACGCCTGAATTTCTTCTTGCGTGGCAAAGCATTTATAGGCCTTGCCTGCATCCAGCAGCTGTTGCGCCACTTCGGCGTGGCGGGGGGCGGCATCAAATTGGCTGACGGGGTCGCCATCATAATCCAGCCCCAGCCATTCCATGCCGCGCAGGATGGCGGCCGTGGCTTCGGGGGTGGAGCGTTCGCGGTCGGTGTCCTCGATCCGCAGCAGGAATTTGCCACCACGCCCACGCGCATACAGCCAGTTGAACAGCGCCGTGCGTGCCCCGCCAATATGCAGATACCCGGTGGGGGACGGGGCGAAACGGGTGACGACCTGTGCGGGGGATTGTTCGGGCATGGGGCGGATTTAACCTTTCGGTAACCAAGGTTGAGGTAGCGTTAGCGCCTGTCTATCCGCGCACCAGCACAGGAGCAAGGGTTGCGCTTGCAAGGAATGTTAGAGGCTGCATTGGCAGCGCAGCGGGGGGCGTTGTTCCCTTGGGTTCCGGTCTGTCTGGCGGTCGGGATCGGCGGCTATTTCATGGCCGGATCAGAGCCGGAATGGCCAGTTTTCATGGGGCTGGCAATTGTGGTTCTGGTTGCGGCGGGGGCTGCGTGGCAATTTGCGCAGCCCGCGCCCTTGTTCTGGGCCATGTCGTTGATTGCTGCGGGGTTCTGTCTGGCGGGATGGCGGGCGCATGATATCGCGGCGCCCGTGATGGGGTGGCGATATTATGGTGCGATCGAGGGTCGGGTTGTCGGGATAGACCGCAGTGCATCCGATGCGCTGCGGCTGACGCTGGATCAGGTCGTGCTGGACAATGTCGCGCCCCATCGCACGCCTGCGCGGCTGCGCCTGTCACTGCATGGCGATCAACATCTGACGCCAGCGCCGGGGGATGTGATCATGGCCACGGGGCATCTGTCGCCCCCCGGTGGTCCGGTTGAACCGGGCGGTTTCGATTTCCAAAGACATGCGTGGTTTCAGGGGCTTGGCGCGGTTGGTTACACCCGCACGCCTGCCATGCTGTTAGAACCAAATCAGGGCGGGCAGTGGTTGTTTCGTGCCCGTATGGCCTTGTCCGCACGGGTTCAGGCAGCCCTGAGCGGGGAAACCGGCGGGTTTGCAGCGGCAGTGATGACGGGGGATAGATCGGGCATCGGGCAGGGCACGATGCAGGCCTTGCGCGTGTCCAATCTGGCACATTTGCTGGCGATTTCTGGGTTGCATATGGGGTTGCTGGCGGGGTTCGTGTTTGCCGCCTTTCGCATCGCTCTGGCGCTTGTCCCGGCGGTTTCGATGCGCATTCCCGCGAAAAAAATTGCTGCGGCGGCTGCGTTGGCCGTGGCGGCGGGATATCTGGGCCTGTCCGGCGGCAATGTCGCAACGCAGCGGGCATTCGTGATGGTGGCGGTGGTGCTGCTGGCCGTGATGCTGGACCGGCGGGCGCTATCTTTGCGTGCTGTGGCGGTGGCGGCAATGATTGTGCTGGTCTTGCGCCCCGAGGCATTGATGGGGCCGGGGTTCCAGATGTCATTTGCCGCGACAACCGCATTGGTCGCCGTGTTCGGGTTGATCCGTGATCGCGAATGGCGATTGGGGCCAAAATGGCTGGCGCCATTTGTGACTGTGGTGATCTCCTCGGCGGTGGCGGGGCTGGCCACGGGTCCGATCGGGGCGGCGCATTTTAACCAGATGGCCCATTATGGCCTGCCTGCGAACCTGCTTTCGGTGCCTCTTATGGGGCTATTGGTGGTCCCCGCTGCGGTGATTGCGGTGCTGTTATTGCCGCTGGGATCAGAGGGACTGGCCCTGAAGGTCATGGGGTTGGGGTTGGACTGGATTTTGGGCGTCGCGCATCACGTGGCCGCAATGGAGGGGGCGCGCGGCGCGGTGGTCAGCCCGCCCGCAATCGTCCTGCCGCTGATGGCACTGGGATTTTTGTTCATGGTCCTGTGGCAGGGGCGGGTGCGAATGGCGGGGATACTGCCGGTTTGCGCCGCGTTCTGGCTGTGGTCGGCGGCCGAACGCCCCATGGCCCTGATCGCCGAAGACGGCGGGTTGGTCGGCGTGATGACGGGGCAGGGGCGGGCGCTGTCCAAACCAAAGGGGGCGGGATTTGTTGCATCAATCTGGTTGGAAAATGATGGCGACATGGCAGAGCAGAAAATTGCCGCAAGCCGCTGGCCCCGGCAGGTGCAACTGGCGGGGCTGAACATCAGCCATGTGCGCGGCAAGCGAGCGGCGGCCGGGCTGATGTGTGGCAAGGGGGATCTGGTGGTGCTGAACGTGCCCGCGCCCAAGGGGTTAACCTGTGTTACCTATGATCCGCAAACCCTGCGTCGCACCGGGTCAATCGCCCTATATGATCGCGGCAAAGGGTTAGAGGTGGTCGCGGCGCGGGATCTGGCTGGTGAACGCCTGTGGAACAGCCCCGATCTGCGTCAGAGGCTGTTCACCCCGTCACATCAGGGCCGAAAAGGTCAGAACCGGGGTCAATAGGTGCGGATCAACCCGACCAGACGGCCCTGCACCTTAACCTTGTTTGACGGAAGCACGCGGGTTTCATAGGCGGGGTTCGCCGCCTCGAGAGCAATGGATTCGCCGCGGCGATAGAACCGTTTCAGCGTGGCTTCCTGATCCTCGACCAAGGCGACAACGATATCGCCGTTGTCGGCCACGGATGTTTCGCGGATCACCACGACATCACCGTCATTGATGCCGGCGTCGATCATTGAATCGCCTTTTACTTCAAGCGCATAGTGTTCGCCGCCCTTGCTGACCATGCCGCCCGGGACGGCCACGTGATGCGATACCTCATTGATCGCGGCAATGGGAACGCCAGCCGCAATCCGGCCCATCACGGCCAGTTCGACCACATGCAGCGCATCCACTGGCATAGCCCCCGATGGTTTGCTGTCGGGGCGGTCACCGTCGATGACTTTGGGGGTGAAACCCTGCGGCTCGCCGCCCAATGCCTCGGGCAGCTTAACGATTTCGATGGCGCGGGCACGGTGCGCCAGACGGCGGATGAAACCGCGTTCTTCCAGTGCTGTGATCAAACGGTGAATGCCGGATTTCGAACGCAGATCCAGGGCTTCTTTCATTTCGTCAAAGGAGGGGGGAACCCCATCGCGTTGCACCCGTTTTTGAATGAATTCCAGCAGGTCCAACTGTTTGCGCGTTAACATTTTTGATGCCCTCGATCCGATGCCTGTTAACGAATGTTCTAGTCATGTTCCCGTTTTGTGTCAACTGTTTCGTAAGACAGTTCGTCCAGGATTAGTCAAGCGGGATATATTCCACCCTGTCGCCCGGGCCTCGGGCGGGCATGTCAGGGGGGCAGATCAAAAGGGCGTTGGATTGCGACAAAACCGACAAAAGCGAACTGTCCTGATTGTCGAATGGTTGCACACGGCCATTGTCAGCCTGTGCGCGCATATAGTGTTCGCGTGGTCCGTTGGCGGGCAGGGGCGCGGACAGTTCGGCAGTCAGGCGCGGGCAGGGCGCACGGCCAAGGCCAAGCATCGCACGCAGCACCGGCACCAGAAAAATCTGGCCACAGACCATGGCGGACACCGGATTGCCCGGCAGCCCTATCATGGCCATCTTGCCCATCCGCCCCGCCATCAAGGGTTTGCCCGGCCGCATCGCAACCTTGTAAAAACTTTGTTCCATTCCAAGGCTTTGCGCCACGGGGGCGACGATATCGTGGTCCCCCACAGAGGCGCCGCCAATCGTAACCATCAGATCGGCGCCGGATGCCAGATCAAACGCCATTTCCAGCGCGGGCGCATTATCGCCCGCGATCGGCAGGATGCGGGTATGCGCGCCTGCCGCGTCCAGCATTGCCTTCAATCCAAACGTGTTTGAGGCGATGATTTGATCCTGGCCCGGGGTTTCACCGGGCATCACCAATTCATCCCCGGTAGAGATCAGCGCCACGTCAGGCCGTTTGAACACGGGCACCTGCGCGACATTCATGGATGCCAACAACGCCTGATCGGCAGCGCGCAACACACGCGGGGCGGTCATGGAATCGCCTTCGCGGAAATCAACTCCTGCGGGGCGGATATTGCTATTGCTTCCGGTATCGCCAGTCACGGTGATCTGGGTTGAAATCCGGCTTACATCCTCTTGAATAACAACGAAACTTGCACCTTCCGGCAGGGGGGCGCCGGTGAAAATGCGCACGGCCTCTCCCTGGCGAACGTCACCGCCAAACCCATGGCCTGCGGCGCTTTCCCCGATCACGGTGAATTTCGCGCCCTTTGCCAGATCTTCGGCGCGGACTGCGTAACCATCCATCGCCGAGGCAGCAAAAGGTGGTTGACTGCGGGTTGCGGTGACATCACGCGCCAGCACGCGACCGGCGGCCTGTGCCAATGGCACCGTTTCAACCGGCATTTCGGTGACCAGATCGAACAGTTGCTCCAGTGCCTCGGATATGGAAATCATTTTGCCTCGAACCGGCCGGATTTTCCGCCGTCTTTCAGGATCACGCGAATGCCGCCGATTTCCATTGCCTTATCAACGGCTTTGGTCATGTCATAAACGGTCAGCGCCGCGATATTGACGGCTGTTAATGCCTCCATCTCGACCCCGGTCTGGCCTGTGGTTTTGACGGTGGCGACAATGCGCACGCCGGGCAGGCCGGCATCCGGGGTCAATTCGACCGACACTTTGGTCACCGGCAAGGGGTGGCACAAAGGGATCAGATCAGGGGTTTTCTTGGCCCCCATGATGCCTGCCAAACGCGCGACGCCCAGAACGTCGCCCTTTTTGGCGCGGCCTTGGGCAATGATGTCATGGGTTTCCGGCGCCATCCTGATCCACCCTTCGGCGGTCGCAATACGCGAGGTCACGGGTTTGTCGGACACATCAACCATATGTGCCTGACCGTCGGTATCAAAATGCGTCAGCCCGTTCTGATCGGTCATCACATCATGCCCCCGCCGGGACGCAGCGGATTGGCCAGCAGTTCGCGGGTGGCCTGTTCGACGTTTTGCTGCCGCATCAGGCTTTCCCCGATCAAGAAACAGCGCGCACCGAACCGGGCCATATCTGCCAGATCATCGGGGCTGTTCAAACCGGATTCAGAAATCAGCATGCGCCCTTCGGGCACCTGTTTTGACAGAACCCGTGTGGTATCCAAAGATGTTTCAAAGGTATTCAAATCGCGGTTGTTGATCCCGATCAGGCGCGATTTCAGGCGGGCGGCACGCTCCAGTTCCTCGGCGTTATGCACTTCGATCAGGGCGTCCATGCCCCAGTGGATTGCGGCATCTTCCAATTCGGCGGCTTGGCTATCGGAAACAGAGGCCATGATGATCAGAATGCAGTCGGCGTTCAGGGCGCGGGCCTCGGCCACCTGATAGGTGTCATACATGAAATCCTTGCGCAGCGCGGGCAATTCACAGGCAGCGCGGGCGGCGACCAGAAACTCCTTGGCCCCCTGAAAAGAGGGTGTGTCGGTCAGCACTGACAGACATGTCGCCCCGCCCGCAGCATAGGCAGCGGCCAATAGGGACGGTTCAAAATCATCGCGGATCAAGCCCTTGGAAGGGCTGGCTTTTTTCACCTCGGCGATCAATCCGTATCCTTCGCGGGATGCGGCGTGCAGCGCATCGGCAAAGGGGCGCACGGGAGAGGCGGCACGGGCCTCTGCCTCGATGGTTTCCAGCGGTTTCGCGAGCTTGTCGGCTGCGACCTCTTCCAGTTTATAGGCTTTGATTTTGTCTAGAATGGTCGGGCTCATGCGGCCTCCGATGTGATGCGCGCCAATGTTTCCAGCGCGGTTTTTGCCTTGCCGGAATCGATCGATTCCGCTGCCATTTCAGCGCCGGATTTCAGGTTTTCGACCATGTCCGCGACCACCAGTGCCGCGGCTGCATTCAACAGCACGGCATCGCGATAGGCGGATTTTTCGCCTGCCATCAGCGCCCGGATCGCGGCGGCATTTTCGCTGGGGGCGCCACCCAGAATATCGCGGAACCGATGCACGGGCAGGCCCGCGTCCTCGGGGTGGATTTGCATGCCGCGTATCTTGCCGTTTTCCAATGCGGCGACTTCGGTCGTGCCTGTGATGGTGATTTCATCGGTGCCATCCGATCCATGCACCAGCCATGCCTTTTGCGAGCCAAGCATCTGCAAGGTTTCGGCCATCGGCCATATCAGATCGGCGGCAAATGCGCCGGTCAACTGCCGTTTGACGCCCGCAGGATTGGTCAATGGACCAAGGATGTTGAATATGGTTTTGCAGCCCAATTCAGCGCGCACAGGTCCGACGTGTTTCATCGCGGGATGATGGATCTGCGCCATCATGAAACCGATGTTTGCCTCGGCCAGACCGCGTTCGGTGGCGACGGGGCCTGCCATCACATTGATGCCCAATTCGGTTTGCACATCCGCCGTGCCGGATTTGGACGAGGCCGCGCGGTTTCCGTGTTTCGCCACCGGAACACCGGCCCCTGCCACCACAAATGCGGTGGCGGTGGAAATGTTCAGGGTGTGCATGCCGTCGCCGCCCGTGCCAACGATATCCATCGCATTTTCGGGGGCTGTCACGGGCACGCATTTGGCCCGCATTGCAGCAGCGGCTGCGGCATATTCGGCCACTGATTCACCGCGCGCGCGCAGGGCCATCAGGAACCCGCCGACCTGCGCCGGGGTGGCCTTTCCGTCAAACAGCAGATCAAACGCCGCCTGTGCCTGCGCGTGAGAAAGCGGTCCTTCGGAGGCGGCGAAAATCAGCGGTTTCATTGCATCACTCATGCCGCCACCTTCATCACGTTCAAAAAGTTCTGCAACAGCGCGTGACCATGTTCGGATGCAATGGATTCAGGGTGGAACTGCACACCGTGGATCGGCAATTCGCGGTGTTGCAGGCCCATGATGGTGCCATCCGCCAGATCGGCGGTGACTTCCAAACAGTCGGGCAGGCTGTCGCGATCCACCACAAGGCTATGATAACGCGTGGCTTTTAATGGCGAGGGCAGGTCGGTGAACAGCCCATTTCCCCTGTGCAGGATTTCGCCCATCTTGCCATGCACGATTTCATGACAGCGCACCACCTTGCCCCCGAACACCTGCCCGATGGTTTGATGCCCCAGACAAACCCCCATCAGCGGCGTGCGGGTTTCCGCAGCGGCCTGTGTCAATGCCAGACAAATGCCCGCCTGATCCGGTGTGCGCGGCCCCGGTGATAGCAATATCCCGGCAGGGTTCATTGCCATGGCTTGTTGCACATCGATTTTATCGTTGCGTTTCACCACGACCTCGGCGCCCAATTCGCCAAGGAAATGCACTAGATTATAGGTAAAACTGTCGTAATTATCTATGAGAAGCAGCATCTGGCCTATCTTTTCGTTAACGGGCTGGTGACCCGACCCCTGGTCGCGGTATACTTGTTCAGGCTTGCGCCCAAGCGTCAAGGGGGGCAGGCGGGTAAACCGGCGGTTCGAACCATCGAATATGCGCGCCGGAGCCATGAAAAAAAGGTGGCCGATAGGGCTGCGTGGCGTAGGGGCGGCATTTTTGCCGACCAAAGGATAACGAGGCGTGCACAGGCACGAAAAGGAGCAGCGACAATGCGAGGCGTTCTGGGTGGTATTCTGGCGGGGGCGGTGGTGTCGGTCGCCGTGGCTGTGGGGCTTTCGGTTTTTTTGGGTCCGCCATCGGCGCCGCGCCCCGATGCAGGCATGGCAGAGGTTCCGGCAGGGTCCGGTTTTAACCAGCCGCCTGTCGATGGCACAACCGCCTTGCCCGCGCCCGAACCTGTTGAAAAAGCCGGGGCCGCGTCACGTGTCGATGCCCCCACGACCGAAGAGTTGGCCCCGCTGGCCGCATCGGAAACAGCATCCGCAGCGCCGCCAGATACCAGCGATGTAAACGGGGCAATGGATGCGCCCGAGGCCGGAGCAGAGGGGGCCGAAATGGCCGCTGCCGACCCCGAGGAGCCGGTGTTGCCCAATCCGCAGGCGGCCCTGCCCGATGCGCCCGAAACCGAGCAACGGTTGAGTATTTCAACCGATCCTGCGCAGCCGGCATTGCCAGAGGCAGAGCCGGAGCAAAGCGCCTTTCCCTCGGGCGAGGTCGCAAGCATACCAGAGGAAACCGCCGGGGCAGAGATAGCACCTAACGAAGAACCTGTTGAAAAGGCTGAAAAAGTAGAGCCGAATCAAAGTAGCGCAGAGCCGGTTGCGGGTGACCCAACAGCCGAACAAACGCAGGCTGACACAGCCGACATAGCGCCCGAGCAACCCGAAACCGGCGATGCCCCCCGCCAATCTGCCGCAGCCCTGCCCATGGTGACAGAGCCGCGCCCCGTGACGCCACAGGCAGAGGCCGAAACACCCCCTGCGCCCCTGACGCCAGAGCAGGAGGAGCAAACGGAGTCCGACCGCCCCAGTATCGGCACACCCGCAGTGCGTTTGACCGAACGCGCCGATTCCGGCAGCCGTTTGCCTTTGGTCGGCGCGGGAACTGTGCCTGCCGTTTCTAAAACGACCGACAGCAAGGCCCGCCCGATCACCGCCTTTGCCGCGCCGTTCGAAAATGCCGAAGACAAGCCCAGAATGGCCATCGTGCTGATAGATCGCGGCGACAGCCCGATCGGGCTGGAGGCTCTTGCAGCCTTTCCCTATCCGATCAGTTTCGCAGTGGATGCCAGCCGCGCCGATGCCGGGGCGGCCATGAAAACCTATCGCGATGCCGGATTCGAGGTGCTGGCACTGACGGATTTGCCTGCGGGCGCACAACCGCGTGACGCCGAAACCGTGCTGAATGCCGTGTTTGCCGCCGTGCCCGAAGCCGTCGCCGTGATGGAGGGCGACAGCACAGGGTTACAGGAAAGCCGCGTAATTTCCGATCAGGTCGCCGGTATTCTGGCCCAATCCGGCCATGGTTTACTGTTGTTTCCCAAAGGGTTGAACACAGCCGAAAAACTGGCGGTGAAACAGGGCGTTCCTGCGGCTTCGGTGTTTCGCGATTTCGACAGCAAGGGCCAAAGCGCCGATGTGATCCGCCGTTTTCTGGACAATGCCGCATTCAAAGCGGGGCAAGAGGCCAATGGCGTGATCATGGTGGGCCGTTTGCGGCCTGACACGGTTTCGGCCCTGTTGTTATGGGGGTTACAGGATCGCGCCGCGCGGGTCGCTCTTGCGCCAGTGTCGAAATTGTTGCTGGATTCCCAGTAGGTTGCGATAGGATTTGCTGAGTTCAACCGGACGTTCGAGCCAGAGTTCTGGCCCTGTAACCGATCAACTGCTGCGCCAGCGCACAGGCCCGTCACGCCATTCACCGGGCCTTAGCCCGCCCAGATCCCATTCCCCAATCCGCGCACGGATCAGGCGCAGGGTCGGGTGACCGATGGCGGCGGTCATGCGGCGCACCTGTCGGTTGCGCCCCTCGGAGATGGTCAGCTCGATCCAGCAATCAGGCACAGATTTGCGGTAACGCACATGCGGGACGCGATCCCACAGGTTCAGCGGGGCATCCATGCGGCGGACCTTGGCCGGGCGGGTCATTCCGTCTTTGAGTTGGACCCCGTTGCGCAGGGTGTTCAGGGATTCATCGGTAGGGATCCGTTCAACCAAGGCCCAATAGGTTTTCGCCATCTTATGGCGCGGGTCCGCAATGCGTGCCTGCAATTTGCCGTCATCGGTCAGCAGCAACAGGCCTTCGCTGTCGCGATCCAACCGGCCGGCAGGATAGACACCGGGAACTTTGACGAAATCCGACAGGGTGGCGCGCGGTGACCCTTCGCTTCCTTTGTCAGTGAACTGGGACAGCACATCAAAGGGTTTGTTGAGCAAAATCAACCGTGCCATGGGCCGTTTTCTTTTGGTTCAGCGTTCAAGGGGCGGGGGTGCATGTGGGGTCGGGCCTGTATCAGGGGCGTGATTCGCGAAACTGTCGTAGAGTAAGGGTTAATTTTTGTGCGTTTTCCCCCAATAAGTGTTGTCGTGTGCCCACTATATGGTAGCTTCTGATTGGAAAAATACCAAGGGTTGCCCTGCTGCCAAAATATGTGGCGCCCGATGGGATGACAATGGGGGATAGACATGAAAATTTCTGAAACCGTGGGGATGATTTCCACGGGTGCGTTACTTGCGATTGGTGTGACATATATTCTGGATCGTGGCGATGCGGCTGATGCACCGGTTGTGGTGGCGAATGCCGCGCCCGTTGTCGCAGCGCCAGAAACCGATGTGGTGACACGGGCCGACACCGATCTGATCAGCATCAGCGGCAATACTGCGGCGGAAAAGCTGAACCAGATCGTGGCCCTGTCGCAGGTGCCATTGGTGCGCGAGCAAAAGCTGACGCCGATGCAACGCGAGGTGATCGCCTTTTTCGAAGATGTGGCGATGAAGCAGAACACGCAACATAAGTCCGGTGTTGGGCAGGGCATGTATTTCAATAATATGGCCGTCAACAAATTGAGCGTGCAGTATTATTACACCTTTAACGAGCCATATGCCGCATTGGATCGCCCGCAGCTGATCACTGGGCAAGAGCGGGTCGTCAAAGCCAATCTGTGTGGTTCCGAGGCGATCACCACGCTGATGCGCGATTACGGTTTCCGCTATACTTATAACTATCAAAGCGCGGATGGCCGGTTTGCCGGACAGGTCAAGGCCGATATCAACACCTGCCTGTAGTGCGCTGATTTATAAATGAAAAATGCCCCGCCAAACGGTGGGGCATTTTCTGTTCCATGGTGATGGAACGGGTTATTTTTGCGGCAGCGGAGAGATCATCATGATCATCTGGCGGCCTTCCATTTTGGGCATGGAATCGACCTTACCGTGATCGGTAATGTCCTCGGCAACCCGCAGCAACAATTCACGGCCAAGGTTCTGGTGTGCCATTTCACGGCCACGGAAGCGCAGGGTGATTTTCACCTTATCGCCACCGTCAAGAAACTTGAACACGCTGCGCATTTTCACATCATAGTCGTGCGTGTCGGTGTTCGGGCGGAACTTGACCTCTTTGACTTCGATGATCTTTTGCTTTTTGCGGGCTTCGGATTCGCGTTTCTGCTGTTCATATTTGAACTTGCCGAAATCCATGATCTTGCAGACCGGCGGTGCGGCATTTGGTGAAATTTCAACCAGGTCCAGGCCTGCCTCTTCGGCCATTTCCATGGCGCGGGCGGGGGTGACCACACCGACGTTTTCGCCATCCGCGCCAATCAGGCGGATTTCATTGCTGCGAATTTTGTCGTTGATGCGGGGGCCGGTGTCGCGCTGCGGAGGCGCGTTATGGGGTCTGCGAGCTATGGTATCTATCCTTCGATTGCCATTGAATTTCGAGGTTGCAATCTAGACCTGATATGGCGCGCCTTCAAGCGGCAAATCTTTGCTAGGGGGAAGTGTTGCAAGGTTTTCCACTTGAATCTTGCGGGGCTACGTCGCATTTGACAAGCCGTTAACTGAAAAGCCCGGGCGGGATGTCACGGGCGTATAGTTGTGGGGAGTTAACCATGAAAAAATCTCTTTGGGTTGTTGTGGGCGTTGTTGTGGTTGTCGGGGGCTATTTCGTGCTGTCCGGCAAATCGCTGGATGAAACGGTTGAGGCCGTGAAAACCACCACCGAACAGGTCGCTGATTCAGCCGGTGACGCGGCAGGCGCAGCTGCGGATGCGGCCACGGATGCGGCCGAAGCGGCCACAGACGCAGCCAGCGAGGCTGCCGATGCGGTCGGTGAAGCCGCCACAGAAGCAGCGGATGCAGCAGCAGATGCGGCCACAGCAGCGGCCGATGCAGCCGGTGACGCGGCCGAAGCCGCCACCGAGGCAGCCACCGAAGCGGCCGAAGTGGCAACCGAAACGGCAAGCGAAGCGGCCACAGCAGCGGCTGATGCGGCCACGGATGCAGCTGACGCAGCAAGCGATGCGGCCAGCGCCGCGACCACGGCTGCCACCGATGCGGCGACCGCTGCTGCGGATGCGACTGTAGCGGCCACAGAAACCGCCACAGATGCTGCCGCTGCTGCAGCAGATTCCGCTGCGGATGCGGCCACAGCGGCGACTGATGCGGCTGCGGATGCGGCAAACGCGGCCACCGAAGCAGCGGCAAGTGCAGCTGATGCGGCTGTTGATGCAGCGGTTGATACGACTGATGTGGCGGCGCAGACGGCCTCCGATGCGGCTGCGGCTGCCTCTGATGCGGCCGGTTCGGCGGCGGATGCGGCCGGTTCGGCGGCGGATGCGGCAACGGATGCGGCCTCGGCTGCGACCGAAGCGGCAACCAATGCCGGTGCAGAAACCGCGATGGCAGCCACAGAAGAAACCAAGGAACTGTTCACGGTTGACGGGTTCAATATGGAAAAGGTTGCCGAGTATATCGACAACTCCTCCCTTGGCGGAATGCAGAAAACCATGCTGAAAACCGGCCTGAGCAAGGCACAGGAAAACCCAGAGCTGCTGAAAGAGACACTGGCCAAGGCCCGCGAAGCCCTTGGATTTTAAGTTGTTTCGATGATGTGTTAAAAGGGGGCGGCCTGCGGGTCGCCCTTTTTCTTTGCAGGTCGTGTCGCCACGAAAAAGGCCGCGCCTGAAATCAAAGCGCGGCCCGTTCATTCGGATGTTGTCTGGTGGATGCCGTCTGGCAGATCAGTCCAGAAACGCCTTTTCCACCACATATTCGGCAGGTTTGGAATTGGCGCCCTCGGTCAGCCCGTATCCCTCTAGCAACTCCTTGATTTCAATGTTGAAAGCAAGGTTGCCACAGACCATGGCGCGATCAGATTCGGGGTTGATCGGGTCCACACCCAGATCGGCAAAGGCTGCGCCCGAACGCATCAGATCGGTGATACGACCCATCTTTGGGCTGTCCTCGCGGGTGGTGGTCGGGTAATACTTCAACTTGGCCAGATTATCGGTGCCGATCAATTCGTTCAGCATCTCATCGGCGCGAATATCCTCGATCAACTGCTTGCCATATTCCAGCTCGCCAACCTCGCGGCAGGTGTGGGTTATGATCACCTCGTCGTAATCTTCATAGGTTTGCGGATCGCGCAGCAACGAGGCAAAGGGCGCAAAACCGGTGCCAGTGGCAAAGAACCAGACCCGTTTGCCGGGCAACAGCGCGTCATGCACCAGCGTGCCCACAGGTTTGGGGCGCAGGATGATTTCATCACCCACCTCGATATGCTGTAACCGGCTGGTCAGCGGGCCGTCCTGCACCTTGATCGAATAGAATTCCAACTCCTCGTCCCATGAAGGGGAGGCAATGGAATAGGCGCGCAACAGCGGTTTCTGCTTGCCGGTTTTGGGGTCGGGATCGCCCATCAAGCCGATCATCACAAATTCACCGGACCGGAACCGCATCGACGCAGGGCGCGTCACACGAAAGGAAAACAACCTGTCGGTCCAATGCTTTACCTCGGTTACGGTTTGGGCATCGGGCAGATGCGGTTTCGCGCGGGCGGTGTCTGTATTTGCTTCGGTCACGTTTGCACTCTGCGTCATTGATGTTCTGCCGATGGGTAAACCGGCATCCTCTGGTTATCTTTGATCTGGGTCAGATGAAAGGAAAAGCGGGTAAGCGTGCGGATCAGCCGCGCAACCGCGCCTGATAGTTGTGCGCCTGCCAGTCGGCGCGGAATACCCACTGGTCCTGTGGCTGGCGGGCGGCCAGATCATCGCTGATTTCGACCTCGTCAAAGCCCGCACGGCGCGCCATGGCGTATTGATCGGCGATCACATGGCCACGGGCACGCAAACGGCCCGTGAACCCCATATCACGCAGGGCACGGGCGATGGTAAAGCCGCGCCCATCCGCGAAACTGGGGAATTCCACCGTGATGGCGGCGGCGTTGATACCGCTCAGGCTGGCCGGATCGGTGTCGGATGGCAGCACCAGCGCGGCATCTGCGGGCAGGTCATCGGCGGCAAATCCGCTGTCGGTTACGATCACGCTCATGGGTTTGGTCCTTGTCTTACCACGCGCCCGTCCACGATGTGGATGCCGCATTCGGTTTTATCACTGCCACGCCAGCGTCCGGCGCGTTCGTCCTCGCCTTCCTTGACGGGGGATGTGCAGGGCGCACAGCCGATCGAGGGATAGCCCTGTGCCACCAGCGGGTGACGGGGCAGGCGGTTGTTGATCATATAGTCGCGCACATCGGTTTTATCCCAATGCGCCAATGGGTTAACCTTGATCCGGCGGTCTTCTTCGGATTCAAAGAAATCCAGCGTGGAGCGGCTGTCGCCCTGAAAGCGTTTGCGCCCTGTGATCCATGAATCAAACCCCTGCAGGGCGCGTTCCAATGGCTCGGTTTTGCGCAGGGCGCAGCAGGCATCGGTATTGGACAGGTGCAATGCGCCGTAGGGGTCGCGTTTGGCCAGTTGCGCGGGGTCGGTGCGGATCACGCGCATATCCTCGAATTCCAGCTTTTCGGCCAGATCCCGTTGATATTGCAGGGTTTCCGGAAACAGCATCTGGGTGTCGATAAAGATGACCGGCACCTTGCGGCTGACCATGGCCAGCATGTGCAGCAATACCACGCTTTCCGCCCCAAAGGACGACACAAGCGCAATATTGCCCACCTGCGGATCACTCAGCGCATGGCGTAACACCGCACTGGCTGCGTGGTGATTATATCGGTCATTCAGCGCGGTGACGCGCTCGGGGATGCGCGTCGCCGAGGTGGTGACGGAAGGGGCCTCAAGCGGCATTTTTCTCGTTCGCCTCCGGATAAAGCGCGGCCTTGAACGGGGCAAGGCCAAGGCGGCGATAGGCCTGAAGGAAAGTCTCCTCGGCGCTGTCGCGCTGTTCCAGATAGGCCAGAACGATGCGTTCGATCGCGGGGGTGATTTCCTCGTAGGAAAAACCCGGTCCGGTGCGTTCGCCCAGTGCCGCATCCTCGGTTCCATCACCGCCAAGGGTGATCTGGTAGGTTTCAACCCCGCCACGATCCAGCCCCAGAATGCCGATATGCCCGACATGGTGATGACCGCATGCGTTGATGCAGCCCGAGATTTTCAGCTTGAGCGGTCCAACATCATGTTCCAGCTTCAATTCATTGAAACGGTTAGATATTTCCTGTGCAATCGGGATGCTGCGGGCGGTTGCCAGCGCGCAGTAATCCATGCCGGGGCAGGCGATGATATCGGAAATCAGGCCGACATTTGCGGTGCCCAGTTCGGCGGCTTTCAGCGCCGCATGAAGCGCGGGCAGATCGGCGCGGGCGACATGGGGGATGATCACGTTCTGCTCGTGGCTGATGCGCAATTCGTCATGGCCATATTGCGCCGCCAGATCGGCCAGCAGGCGCATTTGTTCGGCGGTGGCATCACCCGGCGTGGCGCCGTGGGCCTTGACGCTGACGGTGACGATTGCGTGGTCATCGCGTTTGTGCGCGGTCAGGTTGGTATCGGCCCAGGCACGAAACACAGGATCATTTTTATACGCAACATCATAGGGTTGGGTGTCGCGGTCGGTGAAATCGGGCAGGGCGAACTGTGCCTCGATCCCGGCCAGCATTTGCTGGTCGATACCTGTAAAGGCGGGGCGGATTTCGGCGTATTTCGCCTCTACCAGTTCGCGAATTTTTTCGATGCCGTTTTCATGCACGGTGATCTTGATCCGCGCCTTGTATTTGTTGTCGCGACGGCCCAGCACGTTGTAGACGGCGACGATGGCCTCGAGGTAAGGTAATAGATCAGCTTTGGGCAAGAAGTCCTTGATAACTTTGCCAATCATTGGTGTTCGGCCAAGGCCGCCACCAACAATCACTTCGAACCCTGCGGCGCCGTCTTGTTCGACCATACGCAACCCGATGTCATGGGCGCGGGTCACGGCGCGGTCGTGTTCGGACCCCGTGATTGCGATCTTGAATTTGCGCGGCAGGAACTGGAATTCGGGGTGGTCGGTGGACCACTGGCGGATCAGTTCGGCCACGGGGCGGGGGTCGGCGATTTCATCGGCGGCGGCACCGGCGAAATGATCGGCGGTCACGTTGCGGATGGTGTTGCCCGAGGTCTGGATCGCGTGCAGGCCGACCTCTGCCAAGGCATCCAGCATATCGGGCACATCGTTCAGTTTCGGCCAGTTATACTGGATGTTCTGACGGGTGGTAAAATGGCCGTAGCCCTTGTCCCACTTCTCTGCCAGCAGGGCGAGTTGGCGCATTTGCGCACCGGATAGGGTGCCATAGGGCACGGCGACCCGCAGCATATAGGCGTGCAGCTGCAAATACAGACCGTTCATCAAACGCAGCGGTTTGAATTCGTCTTCGGTCAGGGAACCGTCAATGCGGCGTGCGACCTGCGCGCGGAATTGGGCGTTGCGGGCGGCCAGAAAGGCGTCGTCGAATTCGGAATAGCGATACATGTTACACCTCTGCTGCGGCGCGGCCGTGGCTGGGATAATTGGAGGGGCCGCGCAGGCGGAATTCCTCGCGAAAATGAGTGGGTGCGGGGGTGCCGCCATCAATGTTGACATCGGCCAGATAGGCACCAACCACTTGATTTTGTTGGCGTTCTGCATCGAGCAGGCGCAGGGTCGCGTGGGCCTCGTCCGTGAGGATTTCGGCGGCGGCCATGTCGCGGGTCCATTCGTCTTTGCTGGTGAACCAGATCACGTCACCTTCAAGCAGGGCATTTGCGGTGATCACTTTGGGCGTAAAGGGCCGTGGCATCGTTGTTTCCTATCCGTTATGCGGAAAACAGGTGCGATTACAGCGGCTTGGGCTGCGATGCTCATGTTCTTCGCCAGAGTGGGGAGGGGTGGACCCTCTGGTCATTGACTTGAGCATCAATATAGAAAATATTCCCCCTGAAACACCATACCCTGCGGTGAATAAGGAACTTTGTTCATGTGGGTTGCGGGGTGCAAAACGAATTTCCCATATGGAAGGGGTTAGCAGAATGTCGGTTCGATTGGACGCCACAGATAGGAAAATCCTGGCAGAGCTACAGGTGGATGCGGGGCAATCGCTGGACGAGATCGCGCGCAAGGTTGGCAGTTCGAAAACGCCGGTCTGGAACCGCATCAAAAAGATGCGCGAAGCCGGTGTTATGGGCGCGCAGACCGTGACGATCGACCCCGAAAAACTGGGGTTCGAGGCGTGTTTTTTCGTGCTGATCCGCACCAGTGAACATGACGCGGATTGGCAGGGTAAGTTCCTGACAGCATTGAAAAATCGCCCCGAAGTGCAAGAGGCGCACAGGCTGGCGGGCGACATTGATTACATATTGAAAGTGCGGGTGCGAAATGCGCGGGCCTATGACGAATTCTATCAGGCGCTGATCGCCGAAGTGCGGGTGCATAACGTCACCGCGCTGCTGTCGATGGAGGAGATCAAGGCGACCTCGGCCTTGCCATTATAGGGGAGAATCGGGGGACTGGGGCCAGTGAGGCCGGGACGTGAAGCAGGGCGCGGAAAAACCCGTATGAAAACCCGTGTGTTTCGTATGTTTCGTATGTTTCGGGGGGGTGAATCCATAGAAACGGCGCTGTGTTCGGGAAATTGGTCCTGAAACTGGCGTGTGGCGGGCTGAGGGGATAAGGGTGCGGCGGTATTTTGCAGGAGGAGGACCGATGGGCGGCTATGGCAGACGGTTGGCGGTGGTCGCGCTGTTTCTGGCGGCGGTCGCTGTGGCGGCGGCGCTGGTCTGGTCCTATGGCTATCGTCAGGCGCTGGACCCTTTGGCGGATCGCGGCGAGGCGGATTTGACGCTGGCGTCAGACCGGCTGACGGGGCAATTGCAACTGTATCAACAACTGGCGGTGCTGACGGCGGAACACCCCGATGTGCGCGGCCTGTTGAACGGGCATGGCGCGGATTTGCGGGCGCTGTTGCTGGCGGCAGCGGATAAAACCGGCGCGCTGGATGTGCTGGTGGTGGGGCGCGACGGTTTGGTTCTGGCCTCGGCGCATGGCACGCGGGTTGGGAATGTATCCGATGATCCGGCGCAGCGCATGGCGATGCAGGGCGCGATGGGCGAGGGGCATGGCGTGTCGGACGCGGGCGCGCGGGTGTATGAATTTGCCGCGCCGGTGTTTGCGGCATCGGGGCGGATCACGGGTGCGGTTTGGGTGATTGCCAATATTGAACGGGTCGAAACCGAATGGCGCGGCGCACGCCCGGCGGTGTTTTTCACCGATCAGGGCGGCGGGCCGGTGTTCATCACCAACCGTTCGGAAATGCTGGGCTGGGCGCGGGTGGGCGCGGGGTTTGCGCCGCTGCCGGTGGCACAGGGGGGCGTGGCGGATTTGACGGTGCGCCGGATCGGGCGGCATGAGGTCTGGCAACAGGGCTGGTCGGATTATGTGCCGTCGACTGCGCTGTATCTGGCGCGGGAATTGCCGGTGATCGGGATGCGGGCCGAGGCCTTGATTGATGTTGGCCCTGCGCAGCGGTTGGCAAGTTTGCAGGCGGCGGTGGTGGCGGCGGTTTGTCTGGTGTTTGGTGCGGTGTTGTGGCTGGTGGCAGAGCGGCGGCGCACGCTGACGCTGGCCAATGCGCGGCTGGAAAGCCGGGTGAGTGCGCGCACGGCGGAATTATCGGATGCCAACACCGCATTGCGCCGCGAGGTGGCCGAGCGCATCGCAGCCGAGGCAGCGCTGAAGCGGGCACAGGCCGAACTGGTGCAGGCGGGCAAGCTGTCGGCGCTGGGGCAGATGTCGGCGGGGTTAAGCCATGAATTGAACCAGCCGTTGATGGCGATCCAGCAGTTTGCCGAAAACGGCAGTGCGTTTCTGGATCGGGGCAAGCCCGAGCGCGCGGGGGAGAACCTGTTGCGGATCAGTGATCTGGCGCGGCGCATGGGGCGGATCATTGGCAATTTGCGTGGCTTTATGCGCAATGAATCCGAACCTGTGGGCCGTGTTGATATGGTATCGGTGATCGGGCAGGCGCTGGATCTGACGGCGGCGCGTTTGACGCGTGACGGGGTGCGGGTGGATTGGGTTGCACCCGACGCCCCCCTATGGGTGCGCGGCGGCGAGGTGCGATTGGGGCAGGTGATGGTGAACCTGATTTCCAATGCGGCCGATGCCATGGCGGGCCGCGCGCAGCGCGTGTTGCGGTTGCGGGTCATTGCGGGCGATCCGGTTGCGGTTTTGGTGGGCGACACTGGCGGCGGCATTGCCGAGCCGGAGCGGATTTTTGATCCGTTTTACACCACCAAGGAGGTTGGCGCGGCCAAGGGCATGGGTTTGGGTCTGTCGATTTCATACGGTTTGGTGCAGAGTTTTGGCGGCAATATTACGGGTGCGAATGTGGCGGGTGGTGCGGAATTGCGCGTCACGTTACAGCCATGGAGCGAGGAGGCCGCGGCATGATGCAGGACAGGGATTTGGCACGGGTATTGGTGGTGGATGATGATCCGGCGGTGCGCGCGGCCCTGTGTCAGACGCTGGAGCTGGCCGATCTGGATCCGGTTCCGGCGGGGTCTTTTATCGAGGCAAAGGACCATATAGCGGCGGATTTTCAGGGGGTTATCCTGTCGGATATACGGATGCCGGGGCGCGACGGGTTTCATTTACTGGAACATGTGCGCGCCATTGATGCAGAGTTGCCGGTGATTTTGCTGACGGGCGAGGGCGACATCCCCATGGCGGTGCGTGCCATGGGCGAGGGCGCGTTCGGGTTTCTGGAAAAGCCCTGTGCGGCGGCGGATCTGTTGGCGGTGGTGGCGCGGGCGCGGGCGACGCGGGGTCTGGTATTGGAAAACCGTCAGTTAAAGGCCGCATTGGAGGCGGGCGATGCGGCGGCGCGTATGTTGCATGGCACCAGTGCGCAGTCGGATGCCTTGCGCGCACGGGTGCGTATGGTTGCAGGCGCGGGCGCCGAGGTTCTGGTCAGCGGCGCGCCCGGCGCGGGCATTTCCAAGGTGGCGGAGGTGGTGCATTTGCTGTCGCCCCGCGCCAAGGCGGGGTTTGTGAAACGTGCGGCGGCGGGGTTGTCGCGTGATGGTTTGTTAGAGGCCTATCAACTGGCCGGAGCCGGATCGCTGTTTCTGGATGAATTGGGCAATCTGGCGGTGGATGTGCAGTTTGCATTGTTAGAGCTGTTGGAGCAGGGCGGCGGTGCGCGGGTGATTGGCGGCACCAATGCGGATTTGCGCGAACGGGTGGCAGCGGGTGCGTTCAATGCCGATCTGTTTTACCGTTTGGACGTGATGCGGGTGCGCATCCCGTCATTGGCAGAGCGGCCCGACGATATTCCGGTATTGTTTCGTCATTATGTGGCGCAGGCGGCAGAGCAGGCGGGGCTGGCCGCGCCCGAGATCACCCCCGATGTGATTGCGGGGCTGATGCAGCAGGACTGGCCCGGCAATGCCCGTGCCCTGATGAGCGAGGCCATGCGGTTTGTGCTGGGTCTGGGCGCGGTGGATGGCGGCGAGGGCAATGATTTGGGGCTGACCGAACAGATGGCACGGGTGGAGCGGTCGCTGTTGGTGGCGGCCCTGCGGCGCGAGGGCGGCCACGCCAGCGCCGCCGCCGCGCAGTTGAAGCTGCCCCGCAAGACCTTTTACGACAAATTGGCGCGCTATGGCATCAAGCCCGAGGAGTTTCGCTAAGGCAACGGGGCGCGGGCAGGTTGATCCGAAAGCGCGCAGCAGCATAGGCCGCCTGTGGTTGCCATGCGCAAGGCGTGGCGCATCATCTCTGTTGATTTGCGATTAACGCCTGTTCGTCCTGTTGCACAATTTCAGGACATCCTGGGCCTGTTCACCGGGCGCCCGCCCGCAAGTTTACCATTCTTTGACCTCTTTTTGCCATTCTCGACAGCGGGAGCGGGCAACCGATCTGACGGTTCATGCGCGGATTTTGATGTTGTCGGCGCGTAGCGAGGCGAGAGGAGCGACGAGACAGGATGGCGACAATTTATGACTTGTTCGAAGTCACCAGCATCAGCGCGAATACAACCTACTCCGAAGCCGCAGGAAATTTACTGGGTGTGGTGGATAGTGTCAGTTCGAGTGACCTGAACGACGGGGAGTTTGACGAGGGCGACGACATTCTGATTGGTGGCGTTTTCTATAATATCGACCAGATCAAGGAACCCGACAGCGACGGGTTTTTCACACTGGGGGATGCCAGCACACAGACCTTCTCTCCGGGGAGTGAAGGCAATCTGTCGGTCGTGTTTTTGACTGTGTCGAATGGTGGCGATGTCCGCCATTTCATAATCCCCAATGACAGCTATGGGGATATGAACGTCCAATCCATCCGGACCGGCAATATCGGTAATGTTGCAGGGTCGGATGCGGCCATCATTTCGACCACGAACAACAATATGAGTGTCGTCTGTTTTGTCGCTGGCAGCCGGATTATGACACCTGATGGTGATATTGCTGTCGAGGATATCGAGGTCGGTCAATTGGTTTCAACCCGTGACAACGGCCCGCAAGAGGTCAGGATGAAGCTGGAGCGGCGGCTGGATTTCGGCCTCGCGCCCGAAAAGTTGAAGCCGGTCGCGTTCGAACAGGGGTCGCTGGGCCATGAACAGCCCAGTCGCCGGCTGTGCGTTTCGCCCCAGCACCGGATGCTGGTTCAGGACAGAGCGGGGCGTTTTGTTCTGGTGCCGGCCAAGGCGCTGACGGGGCGCAAAGGCATCAGGGTGATGCAGGCCAAGCGCCATGTCACCTATGTTCATCTGGTGTTTTCCAGACACGAGATCATTTTTGCCAATGGCGTGGCGACCGAAAGTTTTTACCCCGGGGTTGAGGCATTGCAGGCCATACCCGAAGGGCGCCGCGGCGAGATTTACGAGATTTTTGGTGAAACCCGATTGGCCGCCGCGCCGATGCTGAATTTGAAAGAAACAAAACAACAGGTCTTGAACTTTGGTTAGGGGGTGGCGCGCGCGGGACTGGCAGGGGTGGGGGTGATCACGGGCAGGAATTCGGGTTGGCCAAGCACCTGAGCCTTGCACAAACCGCCACTCGCGCAGCTAGGTTTCAGCTGAGGGGCTGTGCCATTTGTTTCTGGTAATATCTGCCTGTGTTTCAGGTGTTGCGTCGTATTGCCAAACCCGGCGGATGGTCGTGCTTTGGCGGGTCGCCTTGCCTATTCCGGCGCGGTGGCCAGAGTGTTATTATCAAGGTTAAGGACTGTTCAGGGTTTTGTTGGGATACGGGCATGGCTGTTGGTCAGCGGGGCCTTTCTATTGGTGATCTGGCAGCGTTTCACTGATCCGCGCTGCGGGCGTGGATCAGAAAAAAAACCTGTGCCGGAGAAGATATATTTGCACCCCTTTGCCACATTCGCAAAACGCAATGGGTGGAACGGGGTTCCGGGTTGTGTTGTTGTGGGCGGAAAACGTCCCTTGTGAATTGGTTCATGCGCCTGTCAGGGGGACGGTATTGCGGTTGATGTTGGCTGTTTTGCCTCTTACACCTATCTGCAAGACATGAATGAAAAGGAACGCCCCATGCGCATTGCCAGCGATCTTGCCGACGCGGTTGGACACACGCCCCTGATCCGACTGAAAAAGGCCAGCGAAGAGACGGGTTGTGATATTTATGGCAAGGCCGAGTTTTTGAACCCCGGCCAGTCGGTCAAGGACCGTGCGGCGCTGTATATCATTCGCGATGCAGTGGAAAAGGGGCTGTTGCTGCCCGGCGGCACCATTGTCGAGGGCACGGCGGGCAATACCGGCATCGGGCTGGCGCTGGTCGGGGCCTCGATGGGGTTCAAGACGGTGATTGTGATTCCCGAAACGCAAAGTCAGGAAAAAAAGGATATGATCCGTCTGGCGGGGGCGCAATTGGTCGAGGTGCCAGCCGCGCCCTACAGCAACCCCAACAACTATGTGCGCTATTCCGGCCGTCTGGCCGAGGCATTGGCCAAGACCACCAACGAGGGTGTGATCTGGGCCAACCAGTTTGACAATGTGGCCAACCGCCAGTCGCATATCGAAACCACGGGGCCGGAAATCTGGGAACAGACCGGCGGCAATGTGGACGGGTTTATTTGCGCGGTCGGGTCGGGTGGCACGCTGGCCGGTGTCGGCATGGCGCTGCAACCCAAGGGCGTGAAAGTCGGGTTGGCCGATCCGATGGGCGCGGCTTTGTTCAGCTATTACAAGACGGGCGAACTGGCATCGAGCGGCACCAGCATCACCGAGGGCATCGGGCAGGGACGTATCACCGCCAATCTGGAGGGATTCACCCCCGATTTCGCCTATCAGGTGCCCGACGAGGAGGCGCTGCCGATCGTGTTTGATCTGTTGCAGGACGAGGGGCTGTGTCTGGGCGGGTCAAGCGCGATCAATATTGCGGGCGCGATTCGTATGGCGCGGGAAATGGGACCGGGGCACAAGATTGTGACCGTCCTGTGCGATTACGGCACGCGCTATCAATCCAAGTTGTATAACCCTGAATTCCTGCGCGAAAAGGGTTTGCCGGTGCCGGAATGGTTGACGGCGGCTGCGGCGCGGGCGGTTCCTGCGGTGTTCGAGGATTGATGCTTTGACATATGGCTTGGGCGCAGATGCCAGTCATCGGGGCGGCGGGGTGATCCGCCGCCTTTGTGCTGCTTTGGTGGCTGTGATGGCGGTGGTGGTGTTGTGGGTCTGCGCAGCGGCGCCATTGTTGGCGCAGGCGCCGCAGGACATGGGGCAGGTGCTGGAAGAGGCGGTGACCGGCGCAGGTGACACGGCTGGCGGCAGCGGATCTGGCAGTGAGGGATCTGGCAGTGACGGTTCAGCGGGCGTTGCAGCCAATGCCAATGCCGCCCCGATGGTGCCATCGCAGCCGGTAAACGGTGTGGCATCCAGCCTGAGCAGCGCAGATTTTGTGAAATGGGAAGACGTGGCAGCGCGTGCGCAAGAGGCGATTGGCGCGGCGCAGGCATCGGATTCGGCGATGTCGGAGCTGCGCAGCGAGCTGGCGACATGGCGGGCGCGGTTTTTGACGGCGCAGGGCGGTTCTGCCAATACGATTGAAACCCTGCAAGCGCAGATTGCGGCATTGGGGCCAGCCCCGGCCGAGGGCGAAACCGAAGCCGAGGAGCTGGCCCGCCAGCGTGTCACCCTGAATGCGCGGCTGACCGAGGTTTCGGCCCCTGTAAAGGCGGCCGAGGTGGCCTATAGCCGCGCCGACGGGTTGATACAGGGCATCGACCGGATTTTGCGCGAACGCCAGACGGGTGCCTTGATGGTGCTGGGGCCGTCGCCGATCAATCCGGCGAACTGGCCCGCCGCCGCCGAGGCGGTCATCAGCGGTTCGGCGTCTTTGGTTACGGAAACGCGCAGGGCGCTGGACAATCCGGCGCAACGGGCCAGAAGCCTGAGCAATCTGCCCCGCACCGCCATGTTCCTGATGGCGGCGCTGGTGATTTTGGCGCGGGGGCGTCGCTGGGTCGAATTGCTGGTGCTTCGGGTGCAGGCGCAGGGGTCGGCGGGGCGTTGGTTGTTGTCGTTCCTGTTGTCGCTGGGCCTTATTCTGGTGCCGCTGATCGGTTTGACCCTGTTGATCGAGGGGGTTCAGTCCTCGGGGTTGTTGGGGATGCGGGGCGGGCAGATTCTGGCCGCTTTGCCGCAGGCAGGGTTTGCGTTTCTGGCGGCATGGTGGATGGGCGGGCGCATGTTCCCGAAATCCGATGCCTTTGAGCCGCCGCTGCGTCTGTCCACAGAGCAGCGCCGCGAGGGGCGGTTCCATTCGGGTCTGTTGGGGTTTTTGCTGGCGCTGGATCTGGTGTTGCGGGCCGCGGCATCGACCCATGGCTGGTCGGACAGGGTGCAGGTGGTTCTGGCCTTTCCTTTGCTGGTTCTGGTGGCGCTGGTGCTGGTGCGGCTGTCGCGTTTGATCAGCGCCCATGTGCGCAACATTGCTGCCGCCAACGAAGGCAACATGCCCTATCTGTATGTGATCATGCGTTTGGTTGCGCGGGCGATTGTGGTGTTGGCGGTGGCCGGTGTGACGCTGGCGGCGGTCGGGTATTTCGCGGCGGCGCGGGCGATTGTTTACCCGATGGTGTTGTCGGTGGGGATGATGGCCCTGTTGATCGTGTTGCAGCGGGCATTGGTCGAGGCCTATATCCTGTTCGCCGGGTCGCGGGACCGCGCCGGAGAGGCGCTGTTTCCGGTTCTGGCCGGGTTCAGCATTGTGTTGCTGTCGCTGCCCGTGTTCGCCCTGATCTGGGGGGCGCGGGTCACCGACCTGACCGAGGTCTGGACCAAAGTCGCCGCCGGTGTGTCGATTGGTGAAACGCGGATTTCGCCTGCTGTGTTCCTGACGTTTGTGTTGGTCTTTGTGGTCGGTTATGCGCTGACGCGGCTGTTGCAGGGCACATTGAAAAGCACGATCCTGCCCAAGACGGGGCTGGATGCGGGCGGGCGCAATGCGATCACCGCCGGGGTCGGTTATGTCGGTATTTTCATTGCGGCCATTGTGGCGATCACCAGTGCGGGGATTGATCTGTCCAGTCTGGCGATTGTCGCCGGTGCCCTGTCGGTTGGCATCGGTTTCGGTTTGCAAAACATCGTGTCGAATTTCGTTTCGGGCATCATCCTGTTGATCGAACGCCCGATTTCCGAGGGCGACTGGATCGAGGTGGGCGGCCAGCAGGGGTTTGTGCGCGATATTTCCGTGCGCTCGACCCGGATCGAGACCTTTGATCGCACCGATCTGATTGTGCCGAACGCGGATTTCGTCAGCGGCACCGTGACCAATTACACCCGGGGCAATACCGTGGGGCGGGTGATTGTACCTGTGGGCGTTGCCTATGGCACCGATGTGCGCAAGGTCGAAAAGATTTTGCGCGGCATCGCCGAGGAACAGGCCATGGTTCTGGCCAACCCTGCGCCGCAGGTGATTTTCATGGCTTTTGGCGCTGACAGTCTGGATTTCGAGGTGCGGATGATCCTGCGGGATGTGACCTGGAAATTGAGCGTTCTGAACGATGTGAACCATGCGATTTATGCGCGTTTTGCCGAGGAGGGGATCGAGATTCCCTTTGCGCAGCGCGATGTCTGGTTGCGCAACCCCGAGGCCCTGCGGGGTGGCGTGTCAGAGCCGGAAAAACCGCCCGTATCGTCAGATGACAGCGGGCTGAAAGTCGAACCGCAACTGCCGCCAGAGCAGAAGAAACCCGATGATGAAAGCGACGAGACATGAGCGAGTTGTTGTTCCGCAAGGATGCCTATTTGCGCGAGGCGGTGGCCATTGTGACGGAGCATACACCAGAGGGCGGTATCGTGTTGGACCGCGCGTTGTTTTACCCCACGGGCGGCGGGCAACCCGGTGACAGCGGGCGGTTGGTCTGGGCGGCTGGTGGCGGTGACAAGGGCAATTGGCCCGCGGGTGAAATCGCCATTGCCACGGCGGTAAAGGGTGCGGGCGACGCGGTGGTTTTGGTCGCGGCCGAACCCGCCGCCATGCCCCCCGTCGGGGCCGAGGTGACGCAGGTTCTGGATTGGGAGCGCCGCTATCGCCATATGCGCATCCACACCGGGCTGCACCTGTTGTCGGTGGTGATTGCGCTGCCGGTGAGTGGTGGCAGCATCAGCGCCGAAAAGGGCCGTTTGGATTTTGACATGCCCGAAGCCCCTGCGGATCGTGACCGGATCGAGGATGACCTGAACGCGCTGATCGAGGCCGACCTGCCCGTAAGCGAGGATTGGATCAGTGACGCCGAATTGGCGGCCAGCCCCGGGTTGGTGAAAACCATGTCGGTGGCGCCGCCATCAGGGCAGGGGCGCGTGCGGCTGGTGCGGATCGGGGCGGGGGATGACCAGATTGATCTGCAACCCTGCGGCGGCACCCATGTGGCCCGCACCGGAGAGGTCGGTCGGCTGAAACTGGGCAAGATCGAGAAGAAGGGCAGACAGAACCGCCGCGTGACGGTGTTGTTTGACTGACCTTTGATCTGATGTGATGGGGCGGCTGACGCCGCGCCGGTTTTCGGGCTGTGTGGCGCGGCGGCGGTTTGTTCTGGCCTTGGTGTTTGTTGATCTGGCGGTGCCTCCGGCGGGAGGTATTTTCGGAACAATGAAAGCGGGCTGGGAAAGCGGGCTGGTCTGTGGCTTTTTTGTTCCTGAAATATTTTGCTGCCGTTAGTTGCTGGATTCCAGTGCCTGAATGATCGGGCTGAAATCTGTGGCGGTCAGGCTGGCCCCGCCGACCAGCGCGCCATCGACGTTGGAGACGGTGAAAATATCGGCTGCATTGTCGGGTTTGACCGAACCACCGTAAAGCAGCGGCACCGAGCGGCCCACCCCTGCGCCAAAGCGGCGTTCGAGGTTTGTGCGAATGAAATCATGCACTTCGCCGATCTGGTTCAGGCTGGGCACGAGGCCGGTGCCGATGGCCCAGATCGGTTCGTATGCGATCACCAGGTTTTCGCCGTTGGAGGTGTCGGGCGTGGAGAGGGCCAATTGTGCGGCGATGATATCCAGCGTGTTCTGGGCCTTGCGTTGGGTCAGGCTTTCGCCCAGGCAGATGATGGTTCTGAGGCCGGCGGCCTGTGCGCTGCGGGCTTTTTCGCGGATGTCCTCGCTGTCTTCGCTGTGGTCTGTGCGCCGTTCGGAGTGGCCGAGGATGACGGCGGTTGCGCCTGCGTCCTGCAATTGTTGTGCGGAGATATCGCCGGTATGGGCGCCGGAGGTGGCGGCGTGGCAATCCTGCCCGCCGATTTGCAGCGGGTGGTTTGCGGTTCGTTTTGCGGCGCTGTGGATCAGGGTTGCGGGGGGGCAGATCAGCAGGTCGGATTTCGGGGTCGGGTGGGCCGCCATCAGGGCGTCGAGTTCGGCGAGGTTCGCGCCGGTGCCGTTCATTTTCCAGTTGCCTGCTGCCAGTTTGCGCCGCATTGCCATCCCCTTTTTTTCGGATTTTTGATTGGGGCGCATCATGGCGTTTGCGCGGGGCGCGTCAAGGTGATGCTTGCATCCCTGTGGTTGGCTGGGCAAGACGGGGTATAAGTCGGGGCAATGGAGTGGAGGGTTTGGGCATGATCCCACGGTTGGATATGGCGCGATTGCTGGCGGGGGATGCGGATGCGTTGGCCGAATTGCGCCGTGGCGCGCATGAGGTCGGGTTTTTGGTTGTGGGCAACACGGGGTTGGATGCCGCAGGGGTGATTGCTGCCTATCGCGGGTTTTTCGCGCAGGATGTGGCGGTGAAATCCCGTGTGGATATGGCCGTGACCGGGGCTAACCGGGGCTGGGGGGCGCCGAAATCGGAGCAGGTCGATCCCGATGCCAACCCCGATTACAAAGAGGTGTTTGACTGCGGGTTTGAATTGCCTGCGGGGGATGCGCAGGCGGGGTTGTCGGTTTATGCGCCCAACCAGTGGCCCGGGCTGGACGGGTTTCGCGAGGTGGTTCAGGGGTATTATACTGCGGCGTGTTGCGTGGCGATGGACCTGTTGCGGGTGTTGGCGGGGGCGATCGGCGAGCGTGCCGCGTATTTTGACGACAAATTCACCCGTCCCATGGCCTTGTTGCGCGGCAATTATTACCCCGCCCGGCCCGATTGGGCGGGGGAGCGGGATTTCGGCATTGCGGCCCATACCGATTACGGTTGTTTGACGTTATTGGCCAGTGACGGGGTGCCGGGGCTGGAGGTGGAATTGCGTGATGGCACGTGGTTGGCGGTAGAGGCCGCGCCCGGAGAATTCGTGATCAATTTTGGCGAGATGTTGGAGATGTGGACGGGCGGCGCGGTCAAGGCCACGTTGCACCGCGTGCGTGGTTCCAAAGCCGAGCGCATTTCGGTGCCGTTGTTTTTCAATCCCAACTGGGATGCGGATGTGGCGCCTGCGGGGGGCGCGCCTGTGCTGGCGGGGGCGCATCTGGAGAAGCGGTTTCGCGAGACCTATCTGCATTTGAAGGGGTGAGGATGCGTTAGCCTTTGGGCAGCAACCCTACGGCGCGATAGCCGGCAATGGCTGTGTCGAATATCGTGATGTCGTTGCGGCTGCGCGCCAGAAGCTGCGCGCCTGTAACGGCGGCGAATATGGCCTGTGCCTGTTGTGCGGCTGTCTGTTGCGTGCCGGCCCCGGCGGGGGCGGGCAGGTTGGCGGCACGCAGGGTGTTTTCCAGCCAGGTCAGGTTCACGGTGGCAAAGTTTTGCACCTCTGCCCTGAGCGGGGCGGGTAAGGCATCATATTCAGCGGACATGAAGCTACACAGGCACATGCGATTGTCGTGCTGGAGCGCATTGCGAAACAGGGACGGATACCAGTGCAGCCGGTCGTGCGGTTCTGGCAGCGCCTTGGTTTTTTCGTCCAGTATTGTTTGCGTGTCCTGCCAATAGCGTTGAGCCACGGCCAGGCCCAGGTCTGCTTTTCCGGGGAAATGATAGTGGATGCTGGCGGATTTTATGCCGACCTGTTTGGCAAGATCACGGAAGTTCAGGCCTGCATAGCCATGGGCCTGCGCGGTTGCTTTGGCTGCGTTGAGGATTGCCTCTTTGGTGTTGTTGTTCATTTTCCGGTCCCCGTGGTTCGCTGTCGGCCTATATGGCTGTCTACCAAGTGATTGATAGGTATTGACAGGAAAAAGGCAACAGGTCAGAAGTGCCTATCAAGTGATAGATAGATATGTGGATAGATGGATGGGTTGGGGTGGCACTATGGCACAGCAGGGTTTGAAGATATATGACTGGCACACTGGCCCGTATCCCGCGCGGGTTCGCATGGCCCTGATCGAAAAGGGAATGCAAGGCAAGGTCACGTTTGTTTCGGTCGATCTGCGCAAGGGGGAACACAAAAAACCCGCCTTTCTGGCCAGGAATTATTCAGGGACATTACCGGTTCTGGAAACCGGTGACGGAACATTGATCGCGGAATGCACGGCGATCACCGCATATCTGGACGCGCTGCGTGGGGCACCGGTTCTGACCGGAGAAGGCGCGATGGAGCGTGGGCTGATCCATATGATGAACAAACGTGCCGAGATCGAGTTGCTGGACCCGATCAGCGTCTATTTCCACCATGCAACGCCCGGCCTTGGCCCTACGGTCGAGTTGTATCAGAATGCCGAGTGGGGCCAGCGGCAGCGTGACAAGGCAATCGCGGGCATGCATTATTTCGACGGGGTTCTGGCGGCGCGCCCCTTTGTTGCGGTGGATAGGTTTTCAATGGCCGATATTACCGTTCTGGCCGGACTTATCTTTGCCGATCTGGTGGGGCTGCCGGTGCCCGAGCAATGTCGGGCGCTGCGCATGTGGCGTGAGCGGATGACTGCACGGCCCAGTGTTTCCGGCTGGATGGATCTGTCGCGGCCACAGTGACGGGCAGCATGTGTTGCGCTTAGCCCCCAGCCTGTTTTCGCGCCTGTTTTCGCGCCAAATTGCGGGCCTTTTCGGCGCGTTTTTTAGTGGCGGCGGCGCGGGCCGGGGGGAGGGCGGTTTGCGCCCATTGCTGGGCCTCGTCCGGGTCATCCATGGCGCTGTCGGGCAGGGACATCAGCGATGTCACCTGTTGGCTGCCATTGGCGCGGGTATAGGTGAAGGGCTGCGATCCGGCGGCGGCATAGGCCGCATGGGTGTTGTCGTCGGATTTCATATAGACCGTGCCCGATGAGGCGATCATGGCGAACATCACGTCGTCTTCGGTATAGATGGCGAGGCCGGAGAACATGCGGCCCGTGCGCAGTGGCGCGAGGCCGGAAAACAGGTCCAGCACGTGGTCGCGCAGTTCGGCGTCCACCGCCATTTGGTTACATGCCTTCGAATTTGATGGATTCGCCGCAGCCGCAGGCCTCGGTCACGTTGGGGTTGTTGAAGCGGAAGCCCGATTCGAGCAGGGATGTTTCGTAATCAATCTGGGTGCCGAACAGGAACATCTGCGCCATGGGGGCGATCATCACGCGGGCGCCGTCCTGTTCCACGACCTCGTCATTCGGTTCGGCGGATTTGGCGAAATCCATGGTGTATTCCATGCCAGCACAGCCGCCTTTCTTGATGCCGATGCGCAGGCCGAATGTGTCGTCCTTTTTCATCAGCCGCATGATTTGGGCGGCGGCGGCGGGGGTCATGGTGACCGGGGGTTTTCCGGGGATGCCGAACATGGGGCTTGGCCTTTTGATGGGTTTCAGATGTCAATCTAGGGCTTTGTGGTCGTGATCTCAAGCGGGGGGAGGGCATCGCGCAGGGTTATCACGGCGATTGTGACCGCCAGGGCCCATGCGAAAGAGGCCAGCGTGCCGATGATCACGTATTCTGCCGCCTTTTGTTCCTTTGATGCGGTTTCAAAGCGCATCACCGATTTGGCCGCGATAAGGAAGCCGATGGCGCCGGGTTGGTCGATCAGCATCAGCAGGTAAATCAGCCCGCGTTCCAGCAGGCCGATGATTTTGCCGCCTTCGGGCAGGCCATCGGGGGTGAAGGATACGGCGTGGGGGGCCATGAGTTTGCCCACGGCAAAGCCCCCCGCACGGGTGGTGATGATCAGCCCCGCCAGGAGGATCATGGCGTGCAGCAGCGGCGTTGTGACTGCGGGGGGCAGGTTTTGCGCCCAGCCCCCGCTGGCCCAGAGGTCGGGCACCAGCGCGGCGGCGGCGATCAGGGTGGCGATATGGGCGGCCTGATCCATCAGAAAGGCGGGCAGGGTGTCGGTGCTGGCATAGGTTTTGATCGTGTCGATGATCAGGTGGGCCGCGCCCAGCGCAAGGATGGCCGGATGCGCGACCTGCCCTGTGGTGGCCATGGCGGTGGCCAGCACCAGTGCTGTGTGCAGCATCAGGGTGGTGGGGGCGCGTTTACTGGCGATCATCGCGTTGGATTGCAGCACGAAATCGGCCAGCACATGGGCCAGCAGCAGGGCGGCGAGGGTTTCAGCCATGGTTATGTTTCATCTGTGTCAGAGGTCATTGGTTTGGCGTTCCTCGAATGCGTTCAGGGCGGGGTGCAGCGCCTGCCAGCCCGCGGAATGCAGGGATTTGGTCACGGTCTGGCGCGATTTGCCCAGAGATTGCGCGATGGCGGTCAGGGTGGTGTCGCTGTCAGGGGGCAGCAGCGGCAGGAGGGCGGTTGCCTGTGCCCTGGTCCAGCCCTGCGTCAGGTGGTCGGCCAGAATGGTGGCGGATTGCGCGGCACCGCCATTGGCGTGGGTCATGCGCTGCGGGTCGTGTTGTTTCAGCTGGTCCAGCCCGCGCCCCGAGGTCACAAAGACCGGATCGTTGCGGCTGTTGAGGTCTTGCATTGTTATGGCCATGGGACCGGTGGCGATGGATATATAGCTGTCGAAAGTATCATCCAGCGCCCGCAGGCTGGCGCGAAAATGCAGGGCGGCGCGCAGGGCCAGTTCGGGGCGGGGCAGGGCGACCTGCCAGCCATCGCCGCGGTGGCGGGAAAAATGCAGCGGTGCGTCGTGCCAATCGGCCTGTGCCGTCGCGCTGTTGGCCAGTGTGGTCATGGCATCGGCCAATTGGTCGGGCGACATGGCGCCAGAGGCCACAAGATCGCCGGTGATCACGGCCATATGGGGTATGTGTTGGGTCATGGTGCAGCCATAATAGGCTGCGAACGGGGAAATGCAATATAAATGGGCTGCGGTGGGGCGCGGGCGCATCTGTTTCGGGTTGCGCAATGCAAAACGCAGCCTTGGGGGGCTGCGTTATTGTAGGCTTTGCGCGGTTATGAAGGCGGCTTACATGAAGCCGAGTTCAAGTCGCGCCTCGTCCGACATCATATCCATGCCCCATTGCGGTTCCCATGTCAGTTCGACTTCGACCTGTTTGATGCCATCAAGGGGTTCTACTGCCTCGGCCAGCCAGCCGGGCATTTCGCCCGCCACAGGGCAGCCCGGCGCGGTCAGGGACATGATGATCGACACCTCGTTTTCGGGGTTGATTTCAATGGTATAGACCAGCCCCAGATCATAGATATTGACCGGAATTTCGGGGTCATAGACCGTGCGGCATGCTTCGACCACGCTGTCATAGAGCGGGTGGTCGGTGCTGGAGGGTTTGATCAGCGGGGTGCCTTCGAGCGGTTCGGTCTGGTTGGTCATGGTGCCCTCGTCTATTTCCTGACAGATCATATAGGTTTTATGGCAGGGCGCGTCCAGTGTTCGCAGGTGGCGAATTCGGGCGGGGGCGGAATTTGAGTATTTTTGCCAAGAAAAAGTCAGGGCGGCGGTGCTGGTCACTGCGGGTGTGGCTTGTTAGCGTGAGGCTGGTATTTTTCAAAGGAGTCGGGTGATGGAACGGCAATGGGTATTGGTGACGGGCGCCTCTGAGGGGATCGGGCGGGCATTTGCAGAGCTGGCGGCGGGAAAGGGGTTTGACCTGATACTGGTGGCGCGGGGGCGAGAGAAGCTGGAAGAGGTTGCCAGTGTGGTGCGTGGGATGGGCCGCGAGGCTGAGGTGATTGCCGCCGATCTGTCCGTGCCTGCCGAGGTGGAGCGGGCATGGGGCGAGGCCAGCGCGGGGCGGCGCATCGGCTGGTTGATCAACAATGCCGGTTTGGGCAGCCATGGCAAATTTGCCAATCCCGATCACTGGGCGCGCGAACGGTTGTCGCTGGATGTGAATATTGATGCGCTGACGCGGCTGATGAAGCTGGCCCTGCCCCATATGGAGGGCGCGGGCGGCGGGCGTATCATCAATGTGGCATCCAATGCGGCGTTCATGCCGGGGCCGGGGATGGCGGTGTATCACGCCAGCAAATCCTATGTTCTGTCGCTAAGTCAGGCGGTGGCGGACGAGATGCGCAACCGTGGCGTCAGCGTTACGGCCCTGTGCCCCGGCCCGACGCAAACGGCGTTTTTCGACAGTGCGGGGATTGGCGATTTGCCGGTGGTGAAACGCATACCGATGCCCACACCCGATGCGGTGGCACAGGCGGGGTGGGATGCGGCGATGGATGGCAAGCGCGTGATCGTGCCGGGTTTCATCAACAAGGTGATGGCGTTTTCCACCCGCATCACTCCGCCGGGTTTGTTGCTGGCAATCACGCGGCGGTTTTGGGCGCGGTCGAAATAAGTCGAAATAACCTGTGGCGGCCAAGGTCGCATTGGCCTGTGCCTTGCAATTTGCGCCAGGCGCTGAAAATTTGCGCAAAATGAAAGGTCTTCGCGGCATGTTGCCCAGCTTGCGTTCTTTTGGGCCGGTTGTGGCCCGTGCTTCGACCTTCGAGGCATTGCGCGCCGGTATCGGTGCCTTTGTCGGGTTGGGGGTGGCGGGGCTGTTCGTGCTGTCGCCGGTGGTGGATATGCAGTTGGGCCTGTATCTGGTGGCGCCGTTCGGGGCGACTTCGGTTTTGCTGTTTGCGGTGCCCAACAGTCCGCTGGCGCAGCCATGGTCGGCGGTGGTGGGCAATACGGTGGCGGCGCTGGTCGGGGTGGCGGTGTGCCTGACGGTGGGCGATCCGGCGTTGCGCATCGCGCTGGCCGTGGGGTTGGGCATTGTCGCCACCATGCTGTGCCGCGCCGTGCATCCGCCCGCCGGAGCAGTGGCCATGACTGCGGCAATGAGCCCCGAGGCGATTGGCGAACTGGGGTTCCGCTTTGCCCTTGCGCCGGTTGCTGTCGGCACCATTGTGCTGGTCGCGGTCGCGGCGGCATATGCCCGCCTGACGGGGCGGCAATACCCGTTTCGCCAGTTCGACGACCCCAACACCCATGGCACCCTTGACCCCGAACCGATGGAGCGTCTGGGCCTGTCGGAACAGGACCTGACCACCATTCTGGAACGCTATCAGCAGTCATTCAATCTGGGCGTTGACGATCTGGCACGGCTGATCGGCGCGGCCGAGGTGCAGGCGGCGCAGCACCGCAGCGGCCCGATGACCGCGCAAAGCATCATGTCGCGCAATCTGGTGACCGTCGGCCCCGAAACGCCGCTGTCGGATGTGGCCGATCTGTTCAAACACCACAGGTTCACCGCGCTGCCCGTGGTCGGCAAAGGGGACCGGTTTTTAGGGGTGATTTTCCAGATGCACCTGATCGGGCGCGCCCGCGAGGATGCCCTGCGCCTGAACCGTGGTTTCGGCCCCGCCATGCGCCGCTTGCTGGACAGTGACAGGGGCAAACCCGTGCGGGCAATGGATATCATGAGCGTGGCCGGACCGCGCGCCGCCCCCGCAACGCCCATGGTCGCGCTGTTGCCGATGATGGCCGAGGGCGATGTGGATGCCGTTCCGGTGCTGGAAAAGGGCCGTATCACTGGCATTGTCACCCGCACCGATATGATCAGTGCGCTGGTGCGGTCCAGCCTGCAATAAAAGGCCGCGACGCGTAAAAGATCACGCCCTGCCTTTCATTGTTCTGAAAATACCTCCTGCCGGAGGCATCCGCACCCGCAAGGGGCGCGGAGTTCAGCGTTGGGTCAGGCCAGTTTGGCCAGCAGGCGCACCCATGAACGTGTGCCTTTGTGAAAGCTTTCGACGTCGTATTTTTCATTCGGGGAATGGATCTGGTCGTCGTCTTTGGCAAAGCCCGTCAGCATGGTGTTCATGCCAAGGATGCGCTGGAAATGCCCGGCGATGGGGATAGAGCCGCCGCAGCCCGCATAGGCGGCGGGGGTTTGCCATTCTTCGCTCAGCGCGGCGCGGGACAGTTCGAACAGGGGGTGTTCGATCTGCATCTGGCTGGCGCCGGATGCGCCGTGGGCCTTCCACTCGGCGGTGCAATCGGCGGGCAGTTGATCCTCGACCATCTTGCGAAAACTTTGCCGGATGGCATGGGGATCCTGGGTGCCGACCAGCCGGAAGGACAGTTTGACGCTGGCCCGGGCGGGCAGCACGGTTTTGAATCCCTCGCCGGTGTAGCCGCCGATGATACCGTTGAATTCGCAGGTCGGGCGCGACCAGATCTGCTGCAGGGGCGTCTGGTCATCCTCGCCCGCGGGATCGGACAGCCCGACATCGCCCAGAAACCCCGCGTGATCAAAGCCGAGCGCCTGCCACTGCGCCGCCAGTTCCGCGTTCAGGTCGGGCACGCCGTCATAGAACCCCGGCACGGTGACGCGGCCATGGTCGTCGTGCAATCCGGCCAGAATGCGGGTCAGCACGCGGATCGGGTTTTGCGCAGGGCCGCCATACATGCCCGAATGCAGATCGCGGCTGGCGGCGTGGATGGTCAGTTCCTCGCCCAGAAGGCCGCGCAGCATGGTGATGATGGCGGGGGATTTCGACTGGAACAATCCGGTGTCGCAGATCAGGGCCAGTTCGGTTGTCAGCTCTTCCTTGTTGGCTTCGAGGAACGGCACGAGCGAGGGGGAGCCGCTTTCCTCTTCGCCCTCGAACAGGAAGGTGACGCGGCAGGGCAGCGCACCATGTTCGGCGATCCATGCGCGGCAGGCCTCGATAAAGGTCATAAGCTGGCCCTTGTCGTCGGACGATCCGCGCGCACGGATCATTTTGCCCTTTGGGGTGTCCTCGATCATGGCGTCAAAGGGGTCGCGGTCCCATAGGTCAAGCGGATCAACGGGTTGCACATCGTAGTGACCGTAAAACAGGATATGCGGGCCGGTGTCGCCCAGATGGCCGACCACCATCGGGTGACCCGGGGTGGGGCGCATTTCGGCGCGCGCGCCGATCCCGCGCAATTCATCCACCAGCCAGTCGGCGGCGCGGGCGCAATCGTCCTTATAGGCGGGATCGGTGGAAATCGACGGGATGCGCAGCAGCTGCATCAGCCGGTCGAGCGATTCTGGCAGGGTGGCATCGACACGGGACAGGACGGTTTGCGCAGGCATCGGGGACTCCGGTTTTCATGTGATATTAGGGTGTTTCAGGCAGAGGGTAGCAGGGCGATGGGCAGTGTCCAGCGACTTGACACAGGTCAAGGGAGGGGTCGCGGCATTTTGGTAGCTGTCATTGCGCGGATGATTGGTTTATATCATTGCGAACTTTGGAAACGACCAGCGAACAGGTTCCTTTTCCAGCAGGCCAAAGTGGCTGTGCCAGAGGGGAATACGGAGGAAAGCCAGTGGATTACAACGCGAATCTGGATAAGGCGCTTGCGCGTCTGCACAATGAGGGCCGGTATCGGACGTTTATTGATATCGAACGCGAGAACGGCAATTTCCCCCATGCGACCTGGCGCAAAGAAGACGGCAGCACCGCCCCGGTGACGGTTTGGTGTGGCAATGATTACCTGGGCATGGGGCAGCACCCCGTGGTTCTGGCCGCAATGCACGAGGCCATCGACGCCACCGGCGCAGGGTCGGGCGGCACCCGCAATATCTCCGGCACGACGGTTTACCACAAACGTCTGGAGGCCGAGCTGGCCGACCTGCACCGCAAAGAGGCGGCGCTGTTGTTCACATCGGCCTATATCGCCAATGATGCCACGCTCAGCACCCTGCCGAAACTGTTCCCCGGTCTGATCATTTACAGCGACGAGTTGAACCATGCCTCGATGATCGAAGGGGTGCGGCGCAATGGCGGCGCGAAACGGATTTTCAAGCACAATGATGTGGCCGATCTGCGCGCCAAGCTGGCGGCGGATGATCCTGCCGCGCCGAAACTGATCGCCTTTGAGTCGGTCTATTCGATGGATGGCGATTTTGGCCCGATCAAGGAAATCTGCGATCTGGCGGATGAATTCGGCGCGCTGACCTATATCGACGAGGTGCATGCGGTGGGCATGTATGGCCCGCGCGGCGCAGGGGTGGCCGAACGTGACAACCTGATGCAGCGCATCGACATCATCAACGGCACATTGGCCAAGGCATATGGCGTGATGGGCGGCTATATCGCGGCCTCGGCCAGGATGTGCGACGCGATCCGGTCCTATGCGCCGGGGTTCATTTTCACCACTTCGTTGCCGCCTGCGGTGGCGGCGGGGGCTGCGGCATCCGTGGCGTTCCTGAAAACCGAAGGCGGGCAGGCGCTGCGCGACGCCCACCAGCAGCAGGCATCGGTGCTGAAGCTGCGGTTGAAGGGCATGGGATTGCCGATCATTGATCACGGAAGCCATATCGTGCCGGTGATCGTGGGTGACCCCAAGCACACCAAGAAGCTGTCGGATATGTTGCTGGAGGAATTCGGCATCTATGTGCAGCCGATCAATTTCCCCACCGTGCCACGCGGAACCGAACGGTTGCGGTTCACCCCGTCGCCGGTGCATGGCCCCAAGGAAGTGGACAAGCTGGTGCGTTCGATGGACGCATTGTGGAGCCATTGCGCGCTTAACCGCCAAGAATTAACTGGCTAGTCAGGCTGCGGGTGCAATTCACCTTGCACTGTGTTAACTTAGCCCTAAGAAACAACAACAAAGCGAATCGTGGGATGTTCGCCGAGGTTGAGTAAGTTGGGGCAGAGCAGATGATCAGACTCAGAGCTTCGCGCAAACCGGAGGTCGCAGAGGAAGTCAGTCCGCGCGGGTTTGACGACTTTGAATTGCGTCTGGGTGACATGATGCGCGGCGAACGGGCCACATTGGGCAAGTCGCTGCTGGATGTGCAACGCGAGCTGCGGATCAAGGCCAACTACATCGCTGCCATTGAAAATTGCGACCCTTCGGCCTTTGACACGCCGGGGTTTATTGCCGGTTATGTGCGGTCCTATGCGCGCTATCTGGGCATGGATCCCGATCACGCATTCGAGGGATTCTGCGCCGAAAGCGGGTTTTCGCTGGCGCATGGCATGTCGCCGGGCGCATCGGTGGTGCGCAAATCCGAACCTTTTGCGCGCGGCGCCGACCATGACCCGTTTGCCGCGCCTGCCACGCCGTTCGTGCCCGAAACCGACAGTTTTCTGGACCGGATCGAACCCCGTGCTGTGGGGTCGTTGTTTGTGCTGGCGCTGCTGATCGGTGGCATCGGTTACGGTGGCTGGACGGTATTGAACGAGGTGCAGCGCGTGCAATTCGCGCCTGTTGAAAACACCCCCGATGTGTTGGCCGATCTGGACCCGCTGCAACCGGCGGTGACCACGCCTGTCACCCGCGATGCGGGTGGCGCCGGTGATCAGGGGCCGCAGATGGCGGCGGGCGTGTTCAACCCGCCATCGGATGCGCTGGATCGTCTGTATCGACCGCAGGCCCTGGATGTGCCTGTGATGGTGGCGCGGGATGCGCCTATTTCGACGCTGGACCCGTCCTTGAACGGGGCGTTTGCCGGTGCGCCGCGCGACTCGGTGGCCGATGCCACAGCCCGCGCCGTGGCCGCTGCGATGACCGGCACCAACGGCAACGCGACAATGCCGCAGGTGGTCGAAGGACCGGCGCCCGCGTTGGAAATGGTGGCCGTGCGCCCCGCATGGGTGCGCGTGCGCGCCGCTGACGGGTCGGTCATTTTCGAGGGCATCATGGAATCCGGCGAACGCTGGGCCGTGCCTGCCACCGAAGAGCCGCCAACCCTGCGGGTGGGCGAATCCGGTGCGATCTATTTTGCCGTCAACGGCCAGCATTACGGCCCTGCTGGGGCGCGCGGGTCGGTGACATCGAACCTGCCGCTGGCCACTGCATCCTTGACCGAAACCTATGCGCCTGCCGATCCGCAGCGCGACGGTGATCTGGCCAAGGTGGTTGCGGAGTTGCAGGTTCCTGCCTCGCAATAGCTAGGGTTTTCAGTGCCTTGGGGCGCAAAGTTAACGCCGCGCATAGGGTTCCCCTGCGCGGCGTTTTGCTGTTTTTGATCATGCAAAGTTGATTGTGCTGCGTTGCGGATATGGCGGTGAGCGGCTATCTTGCGCCAAATGCCAACCCGCAAAGGACAGGCTGTTATGACCCATAATCCGATCCGCCCGTGGCGCAATATCGAACGGCGCAAAAGCCGCCAGATCATGGTGGGCAATGTGCCTGTGGGGGGCGATGCGCCGATCACGGTGCAGACCATGACCAACACATTGACCACCGATGTGGCGGCCACGATTGCGCAGATACAGGCCGCCGCCGAGGCGGGCGCCGATATTGTGCGGGTATCCGTGCCGGACGAGGCATCGAGCCGCGCCATGCGCGAGATCGTGCGTGAAAGCCCGGTGCCATTGGTGGCCGATATCCATTTCCATTACAAACGCGGCATCGAAGCGGCCGAGGCGGGCGCGGCCTGTTTGCGGATCAATCCGGGCAATATCGGTGACGCGGCCCGCGTGCGCGAGGTGATCGCGGCGGCGCGGGATCACGGTTGTTCGATCCGCATCGGGGTCAACGCCGGATCGCTGGAAAAGCATCTGTTGGAAAAATATGGCGAACCCTGCCCAGATGCGATGGTGGAATCCGGCATGGACCACATTCGCATTTTGCAGGATCACGATTTTCACGACTTTAAAATCAGTGTGAAGGCATCGGATGTGTTTATGGCTGCTGCCGCCTATCAACAACTGGCCGATGCCACCGACGCGCCGATCCATCTGGGCATCACCGAGGCGGGCGGGCTGATGTCTGGCACGATCAAATCGGCCATCGGCATGGGCAACCTGCTGTGGAGCGGCATTGGCGATACGATCCGCGTTAGCCTGTCTGCTGATCCGGTGGAGGAGGTCAAGGTGGGCTATGACATTCTGAAATCGCTGGGGCTGCGGCATCGTGGCGTGAATATCATTTCCTGCCCGTCCTGTGCGCGTCAGGGTTTTGACGTGATCAAAACCGTCGAGGCGCTGGAGGATCGTTTGTCACATATCAAGACACCGATGAGCCTGAGCATCATCGGCTGTGTGGTCAATGGCCCGGGCGAGGCATTGCTGACCGATGTCGGGTTTACCGGCGGCGGCGCGGGGTCTGGCATGGTGTATCTGGCCGGTAAGCAGGACCATAAGACGGGCAATGCGGGCATGGTCGACCACATTGTCGAACTGGTGGAAAAGCGTGCGGCGGAACTGGATGCGGTTGCGGCGGCGGAGGCGGCCGAATAGGGCGGCGGCGGAGTAGGAAAGCCCTTGCTCGGGCCACGCTGTGGCCGTCGCGCTGGCTTGGCTGGGCCTGACGGCCAGCGGGATCAGCCGCGGATCAGGGTGACCCCGTCAAGGGTTTCGATCTGGTCCAGATCATTGGCATAGCGCGATTGCAGGGTTTGCGCCTGTTCGGGGGTGAAGGCGGCAAAGCCGCGATCCTCGCGTGTGTCGCTGTGTTTCGCGATCACGGATTGCCATTCGGGGCGGGAAAGCTCCTCTCCTGCGTGATAGCGTTTTTGCAGTATTTCCAGTGCCTTATCCGTGGCGGAGAGGTTAACCGTGCGGGCGGGTTCGTGCAGGTCCGTCCCTGCCAGATCGGGGATCAGGCGGGTCAGCAATTGCGGGCTGGAGCCGCGCGCGGCGTAATCCAGCACGGTCAGTTGCGCGGGTTTCAGATCGTCGCGCAGGGCGGTGATGACATCAACCCAGCCGCCGGTGATGGTGGCCAATGTATCGCGTAGTTCGGCAAAGGGGCGCGAGGCGTTATCCTCGGCCCGTTTGCGGTAGGCCGAGACGAACAGCGCATCATAGCTGCGGGTGACGAACAGCACATGCGCGGGCGGATTGGGCAGGGCGCGGCGCAGGGCATGGGCGCGCAGGCTGGCGGCGGGCAGGAATTTACCGGCATAAAAGCTGCGCATCGGGCCGGGGATGTTTTCCTCGCTTAGGATCAGGGCGCGGGTGGCATCGGGGCTGATCTGGTCCAGTTCATTGCGGGTCTTGCGGATGAAGGGGCGCAGCGACAGCCCCTTGGCCCCGACATCGCGGGGCCGTGGCAGGCGCAGGGCCAGCCCGCGCCCCGGTGCGCCGTCGCGTGTGGGATAGGCCAGATCATAGCCAAGCCCCTGTAAGGTATCGGCATTTTCTGCCAGACACATTTGCAGGCTGGATGTGCCGGTGCGGTGCGCGCCCGCGTGAATGTATATTTTCTTGTCCATCCGCGCGAGGTTGCCACGGCGGCGCGGGACGGGCAAGAATCCACCTGTGCGTGCAGTAATCGCATGGACAATCTGCGCCCTAAAGGCCACTGTCACGCCGCAAGCAGGAGGCCACATGGAACCGCGCAAGATCATCATCGACACCGATCCGGGGCAGGACGACGCCGTGGCCATTTTGCTGGCGCTGGCCAGCCCCGAATTGCAGGTTTTAGGCATCACGGCGGTGGCGGGCAATGTGCCGCTGCCGCTGACCGAACGCAATGCGCGTATTGTTTGCGAATTGGCCGGGCGGGCGGATGTGCCGGTGTTTGCGGGCTGTGACCGGCCATTGGGCCGTGATCTGGTCACGGCCGAGCATGTGCATGGAAAATCGGGGTTGGACGGGCCGGTATTGCCCGACCCGACCATGCCGTTACAGGCGCAGCACGCGGTGGATTTCATCATTGATACCCTGCGCGACCAGCCGCCGCATTCGGTCACCCTGTGCCCCTTGGGGCCGCTGACCAATATCGCCATGGCGCTGGAAAAGGCCCCTGATATTGCCACGCGGATCCGGCAGATCGTGTTGATGGGGGGCGCCTATTTCGAGGTGGGCAATATCACTCCTGCCGCGGAATTCAACATTTACGTCGACCCGCAAGCCGCTGATATTGTGTTCAAATCCGGCGTTGACATTGTGGTGATGCCGCTGGATGTGACCCATCAGGCGCTGGTGACGGGGGCGCGCAACGCGGCGTTTCGCGCCATTGGCAGCCCCGTGGGCGAGGCCGTGGCCCGGATGACCGAATTTTTTGAACGCTATGATCGTGAAAAATATGGCAGTTCGGGTGCGCCGCTGCATGACCCCTGTGTGATTGCCTATCTGATCCGGCCCGAGCTGTTCACCGGGCGGCATGTGAATGTGGAAATCGAAACGCGATCGGAACTGACCATGGGCATGACCGTGGCGGATTGGTGGGGCGTGACCACGCGCAAGCCCAATGCGCAGTTCATGGGCGGGCTGGATGCGGACGGGTTTTTTGATCTGTTGACCGAACGGTTGGCGCGACTATGACCGCGTTACATATTGCCAACCCCGATGATCTGGACCGGCTGTTGCCGATGGTCATGTCCTGTCACGCGCATCATGGGGTGAGCCAGAACGAGGAAGAGTGCCGCGCCGCATTGGAGCCGCTGTTGGAGGGGGTGCCGCATGGGGTGGCCTATCTGATCGGGCCGCGCCGCAGCCCTGTGGGGTTTCTGGTGGTGTCGTTCGGCTGGTCGGTGGCGCGGGGCGGCATCGAGGGGCGGATTGACACGTTCTGGATTCGCGAGGCCATTCGCGGGCGCGGCATGGGCACCGAGGTATTGTTCGGCCTGTTGCCTGCGCTTGGCGAGCACGGGGTGCGGGCATTGCATGTGCAAATCGGGCGCGACAATACCCGCGGGCAAAAGCTGTTCGGCAAGGCGGGGTTTGTGGCGGATGATGCGGATGCGCGCATGGTGCGGGTGTTCTGAGGGGGTGGATTTTTGCCCCTGACGGCCTAGGTTAGGGGCTGTTACCCAAGTGCTGAAACCGCCGGAAAGATCCATTCATATGCCGCTGAACATCCCGTTTGATAACACCTATGCCAGGCTGCCGCCGCAGTTTTTCACGCGGCAGGTGGCCACGCCTGTGTCGGCGCCGCGCCTGATTGTGTGGAATGATGCATTGGCCGGTGAACTGGGCGTTTCGGGCGGCGATGCCGTTGAAAAGGCTGCGGTTTTTGGTGGGAATGCCCTGCCTGACGGGGCCGCGCCGCTGGCGCAGGTCTATGCCGGGCATCAGTTTGGCGGGTTTTCGCCGCAGCTGGGGGACGGGCGCGCCCTGTTGCTGGGCGAGGTGGTGAACCGCAGCGGCCAGCGGCGCGATATCCAGTTGAAAGGCTCCGGCCCGACGCCCTATTCGCGCCGTGGCGACGGGCGGTCGTGGTTGGGGCCGGTGCTGCGCGAATATATCCTGTCGGAGTTCATGCATGCGGCGGGGATTGCGAGCACGCGGGCCCTGGCCGCCGTGGCCACGGGCGATACGGTTTACCGCGACAGGCCGCTGCCCGGCGGGGTTATGGCGCGGGTTGCGGACAGCCATATCCGCGTTGGCAGTTTTCAATATTTTGCGGCGCGGCAGGATTATGACGCCGTGCGCCGCCTGTATGAATACACCCGTGCGCGCCATTATCCCGATGCCGGCAGCCCGCTGGAGATGCTGCAACAGGTGATCGCACGGCAGGCGCGGCTGGTGGCGTCCTGGGGGGCGCTGGGGTTCATTCACGGGGTGATGAACACGGATAATACATCGCTGTCGGGCGAAACCATTGATTACGGGCCAGCGGCGTTTATGGATGTGTATCACCCGCAAACGGTCTATAGCTCGATCGACCGTCAGGGGCGCTATGCCTATGATAATCAATCACAAATCATTGTCTGGAATATGGCGCAGCTGGCATCCTGTCTGGTGGTGCTGGAGGATGACGCCGAGGGCGCGCTGGCGCCCTATACCGCCGCCGTTCATGCCATGCCCGAATTGATCGCAGCCGAGTGGCGGCGTGCGTTTGGCCGCAAGATCGGGCTGGCGGATGCGGGGGCGGATGACGCGGCGCTGATCACTGATCTGCTGGACCGTATGACCGCAGGGCGCGCGGATTTCACCAATACATTCGCGGCCATGGCCGATGGCAAGCCGCGTGACCAGTTCAGTGATCCGGCGCTGTTTGACGCATGGGAGGGGGCGTGGCGCCAGCGGTTGCAGGCCGAACCCGAACCGCAGGCGGTGATGCGCGCCGCCAACCCGCTGATGATCCCGCGCAACCATCTGGTGGAACAGGTGATTGTGGCGGCGGTGAATGGCGACGAGGCCCCGTTTCATGCGCTTCTGGCGGCGGCGCTGCATCCCTATGACACCCCGCCCGAGGCATTCACCCGCCCGCCCGAACCCCACGAGGAGGTCGAGGCGACATTCTGCGGCACCTAGGCCATGGCGCAGGTTTCAAGTGAAAACGCCCGCTGTGATGCGGGCGTTTTGTTGTTTTGCCGCAGGGGTTTACTGCATTCTTAGCGCGCCATCAATGCGGATGGTTTCACCATTCAGATAGCCGCATTCGATGATGAATTTCGCGAGGGACGCATATTCACGCGGATCGCCCAGACGTTTGGGGCAGGTGACATCGGCGGCCAGTTGTTGCTGCACGTTTTCGGGCAGACCGGCCAGCATCGGCGTCATAAAGATGCCCGGCGCGATGGCCATGACGCGGATGCCTTCGCGCGACAGGTCGCGGGCCATGGGCAGGGACATGCCCGCGATCCCTGCCTTGGACGAGGCATAGGCGACCTGGCCCTTTTGGCCATCAAATGCCGCGATTGATGCGGTCGAGATGATCACGCCGCGCTGGCCATCGTCAGCCGGTTCGTTTTTGGCGATTTCAGCCGCGCCCAGGCGGGCGACGTTGAACGACCCGATCAGGTTGATATCCAGCACGCGTTTGTAGTGGTCAAAATTATGTGGCCCGTCCTTGCCCAGTGTTTTTTCCGCCGTGCCGACGCCTGCGCAATTGATCACGGCGTTGATTTTGCCCATGGCGGCGCTGGCCGTGGCCATGGCGTTTTTCACGCTATCCTCGGATGTGACATCGGTTTCGACAAAGGTTGCGCCGATTTCGGCGGCGACGGATTGGCCGCGTTCGACCTGACGGTCAAGGATGGTGACCTTTGCGCCGTTTTCGCGCAGCAGGCGGGCTGTTGCCTCGCCCAGGCCCGAGGCGGCGCCGGTGATCACGGCGGCGGTGTCTTGGATACGCATGTGGGTTTCTCCTCCCCGATATATGAACAAGTGTTCAGATAACGCCCGCGGGCGTGTCTGTCAAAAGTTATGGGATATAACTATATGCGGGTGAAGCAGGCAGGCAAGCAGGTTTTGCACCTAGTCGGGATTGTTGGCAGGTGGGAAGGGGCGGAATTTTGACAGCAGGGCGATTTCGATCACGGTCAGGATGATGCGCCAGATGTGATGCGCGGTGACAAAGGCAGGATTGGCGGCCAGCGACAGTGCGACCAGCGCCATTTCGGTGACGCCGCCGGGGGCAAAGCTGATCAACAGCACGTCAAACCGCATATCCAGCACCAGCCGCAGCAGCAGCACAAACCCCGCGCCCAGCCCCAGCATATAGCCGACCGAGATCACCCCCAGCCCCATGCCCCGCGCCAGTTTCGACGGGGTCAGCCCGCCAAACCGCGTGCCCAGCGACACCCCCAGCACCACCTGACACAGCGAAATCATCCAGACCGGCAGGTCCAGCTCCATCAGCCCTGTGGCGCTGATCACGGCGGCGGCGAACAGCGGGCCGGTCAGTTGCCACGCAGGCAGGCGGATCAGTTTGCCGATGCCCAGACCGGCCAGTGCGGTCAGCAGAACAAAGGGCAGGGTGTGAAAATCAAACGCCGCCATATGTGACAGCGACTGCCCGCCCGAGCTGCCCACCGGCGCGCCAACCCAGAGCGACAGGCCAATCGGCACGATGGAAATCACCAGCACGATGCGCAGGAATTGCTGCATGGTCAGGGTGGCGATATCGGCGCCTGCCTCTTCGCCCATGGCCAGTGATTCCATCAGACCGCCGGGGGTGCCGCAGTAAAACGCGGTGGGCGGGGAATACCGGCCAAGGTGGCGGAATATCAGGTAATTTCCGCCATGGGCCAGGGGCACAAACAGGGTGATTGCGGCGAATGACAGCGCCATCGACGGGATCATGCCAATCAGATCGGCGGTGACCTGTGCGCCGATCATCACCCCGATCGCCGCAATGAAAATCAGCCGGAAGGATTGGGGAAATTTGTAATCCGCCGGAAAATGCTGGCGAAACAGCGTGGCGGCCACAGCCACCGTCACCATCGACCCCATCATATAGGGCAGCGGCACACCCAGTTTTGCGGCAAGGATACCACCCAGCCCCCCGATCAGCGTCAGGCAGGCGGTAGCAAGGATAATGGCGGTATTCATTGGGGCGCATTCCGTATCTGGCATCAGACATAGCGCGGCGCGGCGCAACATGCCAGCCCTGCGAATGCGGGTTTCGCATGGTGGAATATGGCGCGGCGGTTGTCGGACCATGGCGGCCATATTACGGGCCGCTGCGTGGTATCTGGGGCAGGCCAGAGGGATTTTGGGACAGGCCGGAGGGATTTTGGGGAAGTTTGGAGCGGGTGAAGGGAATCGAACCCTCGTATTCAGCTTGGGAAGCTGCTGCTCTACCATTGAGCTACACCCGCGTTGGGGGGGATTTAGTCGGGTTGGGGGCGGGCGTCAATATCTGAGTGTGGGGGTGGGGATGGGCCGTGATGCGCAATGGGCGAACACAGAAGGGTGGCCCGGCCAAAACCGGAGGCGGGCGCGCGACCCCGCCTTACCTTCGGCGGCGGCGGCCGCCCGATTCCGCGCCGCGGGTGTTGAAACTGACATCGGGCAGGGGGGCGATTTTGGCGAGTTCAGGGAAGGGATCGGTGGCATGGGGGATGGCGTTGGCGTTAACGAAATGTTCCTGAAATTTGGGTTCAATCGCGGTTTCCACCTTGTGGATCTGATGCACGGTCGCCTCGATCTGATCGCGCGCCGCCAGTGAACACAGCGCGATGCGCGCGCCGGTGCCAGCGGCATTGCCTGCGCTGAAAACCTGATCCAACGGCACATCGGGGATCATGCCCAGCACCATGGCGTGTTTGGGGCTGATATGTGCGCCGAATGCACCGGCCAGCACCACGCGGTCGACCTTGTCCACGCCCATTTCATCCATCAACAGGCGCGCACCTGCGTATAGCGCGGATTTGGCCAGCTGGATGGCGCGGATATCGCCCTGGGTCACGGTGATGCGCGGCCCGCCTGTCGCACTGGCGTCATGGATCAGGTATTCATGGGTGCGATCCGTCGCGACGCTGCGCGGGGTGCCGGTTTGTGCGGCCGATCCGATCAGCCCCTTGGCGTCCAGCACTCCGGCCATGCGCATTTCGGCCACGGCCTCGATTATGCCGGACCCGCAGATGCCGGTGATGCCCGTGGCAGCGGTGGCAGCGTCGAAACCGGGATCGTCGGACCATAGATCAGACCCGATGATGCGAAAGCGCGGCTCCTTGGTCACAGGGTCGATTTCAACGCGTTCAATGGCGCCGGGGGCGGCGCGCTGGCCGGATGAAATCTGCGCACCCTCAAATGCAGGGCCGGTGGGCGAAGAACAGGCCAGCACACGGGTTTCATTGCCCAAAAGGATTTCGGCATTGGTGCCGACATCGACGATCAGCACCAGATCTTTGGATTTATCGGGCTGTTCCGACAGGGCAACGGCAGCGGCATCGGCACCGACATGGCCCGCGATACAGGGCAGGATATAGCAACGCGCACGGGCGTTCAGGGCGGTAATGTCCAGATCACGCAGGCCCAGCGCAAGCGAGGATGAGGTGGCCAGCGCGAAGGGTGCCTGACCCAGTTCAACCGGATCAATCCCCAGCAACAGATGGTGCATGACCGGATTGCAGACCACGGTCATTTCCAACACCTCTTGCGCGGCGATGCCTGCATCAGTCACCAGTTCGGCGCATAGGGTATTCAGCGCATCACGCACGGCGCGGGTCATTTCGGCGTCACCGCCGGGGTTCATCATGGCATAGGACACGCGGCTCATCAGGTCTTCGCCGAACCGGATTTGCGGGTTCATGATGCCCGATGATGCCAGCACGCTGCCATCGGTCAGGCTGCACAGATGCGCGGCGATGGTGGTCGACCCCAGATCAACGGCGATGCCATATAGCGGGCTGTCATGCAGACCCGGCCAGATGTCAACAATGCGCGGGGCATCATCGGTATGGTCACGGTGCAGGGCGACGGTGACCTGCCAGTTGCCCTTGCGCAGGACAGGTTGCAAGCGGCCCAGCAGGCTGTGATCACCCCGGGCGTTATCAATCTGCCACTGCTGGGACAGGGCGCGGATCACGCGCTCCAGATCGCCGGTGGGTTCATGCATATCGGGTTGATCCACCTCGATGAAATATAGCCGCGTGGCGGGGTCCATCACCATGGTGCGCGCACTTGCGGCCTTGCGCACCACCTGTTTGTGGACCTGGCTTTCGGGGGGCACATCAATCACGATATCGCCCTGCACACTGGCCTGACAGCCCAAACGCCGCCCCGGTTTCAGCCCGCGTTTGTCCTGATACCGCTGTTCCACCGCGTTCCAGTCCGACAGGGCACCATCGCGCACGGTCACACCGTGTTTGGGAAATTCGCCATATGACGGGGTGACCTGACATTTCGAACAGATGCCGCGCCCGCCACAGACGGAATCAAGATCCACACCCAACTGCCGCGCCGCCGTCAACACCGGCGTGCCCAGCGCAAAGCGCCCGCGTTTGCCCGAAGGGGTGAACACCACCAATGCGTCGTCAGTCATGCCTGTCATCCGTTCCTGTTCGCTTTCAGCGCCAACATACGGCGGCAAACAGAAAGGGAAAGGGAAGAGGCGGCAATTTCCGCGCAATAAACGGCATACCGCCCATGCGCCTTCATTGTTCCCAAAATACCTCCGCCGGAGGCATCTGTGCTGTCAGCCCTGCAACCAGTTCAGAATATCCACGCGGTCGCCATCCAGCAGCGGCGCGGGCGCACGGGTCAGCGGATCATCCATACCGGAAATTTTCACCGGATTTCCCGCCGCCACATACATCGGTTTGCCATCATGGCCCAGCACATCCACCACCATGTTGCGGGCCAGAATTTGCGGGTCTTTCATCACCTGATCGACGGTTTGAATGGGGCCGGTGGGCACGCCGGCAGCGGCCAGAATGGTGATCCATTCGGCGGCGGTTCGGTCCAGGGTCACGGCCTCGATCAGGCGTTTCAACAGGCGGGCGTTCTTACAGCGCTCGGGGTTGGTTTTGAACCGCGCATCATCGGCCAGCGGCAACTCCAGCACCTGACACAGCGTGGCAAACAGCTCATCATTGCCCGCCGCGATCACGAATAACCCGTCCGAGGCATGAAAGGTTTCAAACGGCGTGATTGACGGGTGGCGCGCCCCCGATGGCCCCGGCGGGGTGCCGGTGACCGAGGTAATAGCGACGGCATGTTCCAACACCGCCAACTGGCTGTCGAGCATGGCCACATCGACCTTGCGCCCCGTGCCTGTGATCTGGCGGTCGACCACCGCCGCCAGCACGCCCTGCACCAGAAACATGCCCGCGATGATATCGCCGATCGAGGCCCCCACGCGCACCGGTTCGCGGTCTTTTTCGCCGGTGATCGACATCACGCCGCCACGCGCCTGCACCACCATATCATAGGCGGGGCGCAGGGCATCGGGGCCGGTATGGCCAAACCCCGACACCGCGCCGTAAATCAGATGCGGGTGGGCGGCGTGCAGGGCATCCCAGCCATAGCCCAGTTTTTCCATCACACCGGGGCGGTAGTTTTCCAGCAGGATGTCGGATTTGGCCAGCAACCGGTCAAACGTGGCCCGGTCATCGGGGTTTTTCAAATCCAGCGCGATGCTTTGCTTGCCGTGGTTGATGGCGGCGAAATAGGCCGATGCGCCATCCTTGAACGGGGGAAATGCGCGGGTGTCGTCGCCCGCGCCGGGGCGTTCGACCTTGATCACTTTGGCGCCCAGATCGGACAGGTTCATGGCGGCGAATGGTCCGGCCAACACATGGGTCAGGTCAAGAACGGTCAATCCGGCAAGGGGATAGGTCATGGGGGTGCCTTTTGGGTTTGGAGTCGGTTTCGGGTGTATCCGCGCCCAGATTGGGTCAGTCACCGTGACCCTGCCGTGACATAGGTCAAGTTTTTGCTGCGACGCGGCGTAAGCCGGATCTAACGAAACCCGCGTGCATGAAAAACGAACCCCAGCAGGTTCAGCAGCAGTTGCGCCGCCAGAATTGTGGTTGATCCGCTTGGGTCGTAATCCGGTGCCACCTCGACCAGATCAATGCCGATGATATCGTGATTTTGCGCCACGTTTTGCAACAGCTCCAGCACCTCGTAATAGAGGAACCCACCGTGCGAGGGCGTGCCGGTGCCCGGCGCGATCGACGGGCAAAAGGCATCAATATCAATGGTGATATAAAGCGGCGCGCCCTGCGGGATACGCTGCGCCAGCGATAGCGCCCCCAGTTTGCGGGCCTGACGCACCGACAGGATATCCGACCCCATGGCGCGGGCATCGTCATACCCTTCGCGTGCGGTGGATGACACGTTGCGGATGCCCACCTGCGTCAATCCGGTGACATAGGGCTGTTCGGCGGCGCGGCGCATCGGGTTGCCATGTCCGTGGCGCACCCCGTGGCGTTCGTCGACAAAATCCAGATGGGCATCAATTTGCAGCAGATGAAAATCGCCCATGCCGTCAAAGGCGCGAATACATGGGATGTTGATCGAATGATCGCCGCCGATGGTGACGGGCAGGGCACCCGCAGCCAGCGCCGCACGCACACCTGTTTCGATATTGGCATGGCTGGTTTCGGTGTCGGTATGGATGATATCCGCGTCACCCATATCGACCATGCGCACCGAGCCGGGCAGATAGGTGGCGTCGTCCTCGTGATCATAGGCGCCTGCGTGGCCAAAGGAAAACAGGGTCGACGCCTCGCGCACGCCGCGCGGGCCGAAGCGCGCCCCCGAACGCCACTGCGTGCCTGCATCGAATGGCGCGCCAAGAATGGCCACATCGGCATCCAGACCGGCCCAATCGCCAACATAGGGCCGTTTGCCAAAGGTCGAAATGCCCACGAATGGCAGGTCCAGCCTGCCGCTGTCATATCCGTGACTGCCCATCATTGCATCCTTTCCCTTTGATCCCGCGCAAGGGTGGACCGCGATGCAGGCAATAGGCAAGGCGGAATGGGGGTTTTCACCGCGCCCGTTCCATGAGATAGGAAACCGCCAAACGATCTATCCATGGAGATGCCAAATGGAAATTCGTGAGGCCCTGACCTTTGATGATGTTCTGCTTGTTCCCGGTGCCAGCTCTGTGCTGCCATCCACAGCGGATACGCGCACTTGGGTGACGCAATCCATCGCGATGAATATCCCCCTGTTAAGTTCGGCCATGGACACCGTGACCGAGGCCCGCATGGCCATCACCATGGCGCAGGCCGGTGGCATGGGGGTGATCCACAAAAACCTGAGCGTGCAAGAGCAAGCCCGCGAGGTGCGCCGCGTCAAACGGTTTGAATCCGGCATCGTCTATTCCCCTGTCACCCTGCGCCCTGATCAAACGCTGTCCGATGCCAAGGCATTGATCGAACGCTATAATTTCACCGGATTTCCGGTTGTGGATGATGCGGGCCGCGTGGTGGGGATTGTCACCAACCGCGACATGCGGTTCGCCACATCCGACGACACGCCGGTGGCGAAAATGATGACGATGGACAATCTGGCGATCCTGCATGAACCTGCCGATCGCAAGGTCGCCATCGACATGATGAAGGAACGCCGGATTGAAAAACTGCTGGTGACGGACGGGTCTGGTAAACTGACCGGATTGCTGACCCTGAAGGATACCGAAATGTCGGTGTTGAACCCGACCGCCTGCAAGGATGATCTGGGGCGGTTGCGTGTGGCGGCGGCGACATCGGTGGGTGATTCCGGGTTTGAACGCTCCGAGGCATTGATCGACGCGGGCGTGGATATCGTGGTTGTCGACACCGCCCATGGCCATTCCGAGGGCGTGATCGAGGCGGTGAAGCGGGTCAAGGCGCTGTCCTCTTCGGTGCAGGTGATCGCGGGCAATGTGGCCACGGCTGCGGCGACGCGGGCCCTGATCGACGCGGGCGCGGATGCGGTCAAGGTGGGCATCGGCCCCGGTTCGATCTGCACCACGCGCATGGTCGCGGGGGTGGGCGTGCCGCAACTGACGGCGGTGATGGATTGCGCGGGCGCTGCGGGCGATGTGCCTGTGATCGCCGATGGCGGCATCAAGTTTTCCGGTGATTTCGCCAAGGCGATTGCGGCGGGGGCATCCTGTGCCATGGTCGGGTCGATGATCGCGGGCACGGATGAATCCCCCGGCGAGGTGATCCTGTATCAGGGCCGTTCGTTCAAATCCTATCGCGGCATGGGCAGTCTGGGCGCGATGGCGCGGGGGTCGGCGGACCGCTATTTCCAGAAAGACGCGGCCAGCGACAAACTGGTCCCCGAGGGGATCGAAGGCCAGGTGCCCTATAAGGGGCCGGCAGGGGCCGTGGTGCATCAACTGGTCGGCGGTTTGCGTGCGGCGATGGGATACACCGGCTGTGCCACCGTGGCGGACATGCGCAAGAACTGTGAATTTGTGCGTATCACCGGCGCGGGGCTAAAGGAAAGCCATGTGCATGACGTGCAGATCACGCGGGAATCCCCGAACTACCGGATTGGATGATATGTTTTTTATCAACGGGTTGATGGCCGGAGTTAAAGTATGACTCCGGCTGCGCGTGTCGCCGCGGCGATTGATGTGTTGGACCGGATCGCCGATGGCGATGCGGCGGAACGTGCGCTGACGGCATGGGCACGCGGGTCGCGGTTTGCGGGGTCCAAGGACCGCGCGGCGGTGCGGGATCACGTTTATGATGTGCTGCGCCGCCGCCGGTCTTGTGCGGCGCTTGGCGGGGGCACGGACGGGCGGGCCTTGATGCTGGGCCTGTGCCGCGCCGATGGGTTGGACCTGTCGGAACTGTTCAACGGCACGGGATACGGCGCGGATGTATTGAGCGAGTCCGAGGCCGCGTTTGACGGTGCGGTCAGCGGCGACGATGCGCTGGACCTGCCGGATTGGTTGATTGCGGTTTTCCGTGCGTCACTGGGCGATGACGCCGATCAGGTGGCGGGGGTCTTGCGCCACCGTGCGCCGGTGATGTTGCGCGTTAACCTTGCCGATTGCACCGTGGATCACGCGATTGAACGGCTGGCCGAGGATGGCGTGAGCGTAGAGGCGGACCCCGTTGCGCGCTCGGCCCTGCGGGTTACTGCGGGTGAACGCCGCGTGCATCTGTCGGATGCCTATACTGGTGGTCTGGTGGAATTACAGGATGGCTCCAGTCAGGCGGCGGTGGATGAGCTTCCGCTGAAAAGTAATTGGAATATATTGGATTTTTGCGCAGGCGGCGGGGGGAAAACCCTGGCTATGGCAGCGCGTGTTCCGGCGCATTACAGCGCACATGATATTGACCCCAACCGGATGAAAGATCTGGAACCCCGCGCCAAACGTGCGGGCGTTTCGGTGCAATCTGTAACGCGCGAGGCGCTGGCAGATGCCTATGATCTGGTGGTGACCGATGTGCCATGCAGCGGGTCGGGCACATGGCGGCGCGCCCCCGAGGCAAAATGGGCGCTGACGCCCGAACGTCTGGATGAATTATGCGCCATTCAGGCGGGGATTCTGGACGAGGTCGCGCCGCTAACCACGCGCATCGCCTATATGACCTGTTCGGTGTTTGATGCGGAATGCGGTGATCAGGTGGCGGCGTTTCTGGCGCGCCACCCTGATTGGTGCCTGTCCATTGAGCGGCGCTGGCTGCCCGGTGTGGCGGGCGACGGGTTCTATCTGGCGGTTTTGACGCGATAAAAGGGCTGTTTTTCGGGGGATTAACCCAAGGGTTGCATGATTTCCCTTGGGGGTTCGCCTGTATAAATGTCAGACTATCCAGCGAAAGATTGCAGGCGAGATTAACGGGCAGTTAACCCTTATCAAGGCTTAATGCCCCCGGAACGCGTGGCAACGAATCGTTTTTGGGGGGCCTTTTGGCATATACAGCGCTGAATTCAGGCCCGATGACGCGGGCGTCTACCCGCATCGCGCAAAAGGCATGGGCCTTGATGGGGATGGGGGGGGCCTGTTTGCTGGCCGCTGTATTGGTGCCCGATGCGCTGGCTTCGCTCGCGCTTTATGCGATGGGGGCCACGTTATTGGGGCTGATGTTGCTATCGGTCGTGTCTGTGCGCCTGCATCGGCGCGAAAAGGGCCGGGCGCTGGCGGCGGTGGCGGGATTTGTCGAACATGACAGCGCGGCGGGGTTCGTGACGGATGCCGATGGCGCGATCCTCTATTGCAATGACGCGGCCACGGAGCGGTTTTTGCAAAAACAGTCTGGGCAAAATCAGTCTGCGCAAAAACAGTCGATGACTTTGGCCGGGGTGCTGGGCGATGTGTTTGCCAGCCCCGGTGCGGTGCTGTTTCGCCTGCAAACCAAGGCGCAGGCCCATGGCGCCGCCCGCGAGGACATAGTGACGCGACGTGGCCATGTGCGCCTGTCTGTGCATACGCTGGTCGGCGGCGGGTTCCTGTGGCGGATCGAAGAGATGGGCGAACGCCCCGCCGTGGGGCGCAAGCCGGATGCCAGCGCTTTGCCGATGATCACCTCTGGTCGCAATGGCGCCGTGCTGTTCATGAACGAATCCGCGCGGCGGTTGATTGGTGAACGGGTCAAGTCGCTGGACCGGCTGTTCCCTGAAATGCCGGTGCGGGCGGGGGATATCAACGCGATTTCAACCACCTCTGGCAGGGTGGATACCATGGTCGCCGAGATCGAGGGAAGCGCGGGCCGGCGCGAGATTTTCTTCTTTCCTGTTGCAGGCGAAAAGTCGGGCAACCGCAACGGTTGGGGGTTTTTCGACGAATTGCCCGTGCCGATGCTGAAACTGTCCCCCTCGGGCGAGGTCCTGCTGTCAAACCGCGATGCGCGGCGGTTGCTTGGGCGTGATGATTGCGATGGTTTGCGCCTGTCCGACCTGATGGAGGGGCTGGGCCGTTCCATTTCCGACTGGCTGGGAGAGGCGGCATCGGGGCGCGGCCTGAGCCATGCAGAATTCCTGCGTCTGACGCGCACGGACCGGGAACAATTTGTGCAAATTGTGCCCAAACGCGTGCTGGAAGCAGGTCAGCCGGTGCTGATCGCCGTTTTGAATGACGCGACAGAGCTGAAAACCCTTGAAGCGCAATTCGTGCAAAGCCAGAAAATGCAGGCGATTGGCGAACTTGCGGGGGGTGTGGCCCATGATTTCAACAACCTGTTGACGGCCATTTCGGGCCATTGCGACCTGCTGTTGCTGCGCCATGATCAGGGGGATGCGGATTATTCCGACCTGATGCAGGTGGCTGAAAACGCCAATCGCGCTGCCTCTCTTGTTGGGCAATTGCTGGCGTTTTCACGTAAACAAACCCTGCGCCCCGAAGTGATCGACATGCGCGATACCCTGTCCGACATGACCCATTTGCTGAACCGGTTGGTGGGGGAAAAGGTGACGCTGACGCTGAGTCATGATCCGGTGCTGAAAATGATCCGCGCGGATAAACGTCAGTTGGAACAGGTGCTTATGAACCTTGTGGTGAATGCACGTGATGCCATGTCGGGGGGCGGTGAAATTCGGATTGAAACCGAAACCGTGACCCTGCAGGACAAACTGGAACGTGACCGCGCTGTTGTTCCGCAGGGTGATTATGTGACGGTCAAGGTTGAGGACGAAGGCTGTGGCATCCCGCAGGACAAGCTGCAAAAAGTGTTCGAACCGTTCTTTACCACGAAACGCACGGGCGAGGGCACGGGCCTGGGCCTGTCCACCGTTTATGGCATCGTGAAACAATCCGGTGCATTTATTTTCGTCGACAGCGTTGTGGGGCAGGGCACCTGCTTTACGCTTTACTTTCCTGTCCATGTTCCGGCTCATGTCGAAAACATCGCACAGTCGATCGAGGTTAAGAAGCCTGCGGCGAAACATGGGGATGGCGTGGTTCTATTGGTCGAAGATGAAGCGCCGGTGCGCGCCTTTGCCTCCCGCGCGCTGCGCTTGCGCGGCTATACCGTGATCGAGGCGGATTCCGCCGAGGAGGCGTTGAAAACGCTTGAAGATCAAGAGCTTAATATTGATATTTTTGTAACCGATGTGGTTATGCCCGGCATGGATGGCCCGACCTGGGTGCAAGAAGCGTTGAAAGTGCGCCCTGACGTGCGCGTGGTGTTCGTTTCCGGTTATGCCGAAGACAGTTTTGGCGACGCACAGCAACGGATCCCGAATTCGGTGTTCCTGCCCAAGCCGTTTTCCCTCAGCGATCTGACAGAAACCGTGCAACGCCAGCTGCATTGATCAGGTGATGCTTTCATAAAGCTCGAATTCTTCGGGGCGTTTGCGCCGGAATTTTTCCGCCATATCAGCAGAAAGCGTCAGCGACATTTCCGGTGATACGTTTTCGCGTTCTGTGCTGACCTCGATCCCCAACCTGTCTTGCAAAAATGTCAAAAGTGCGGATTGGTTTTCATATCGAAAAAGATGGTTGACCCTTGTGCCATTGGGGCGCGGCTCCAGAAACTTGAACTGGCTGCCGACATTGGCAAAGGGCGGCGGATTGCCCTGACAATAGGCATCGACAAATTCGTCAAAGCTGATGTGATGGGTGCCCTTGGGGTGGCCTTTCATGAACGGGCGACGGCGATACCGATACCACGATCCCAGCCAGGACACGGGTTCACGCATTACGGCCAATGTTTCCATATTGTCGGTCTTGCAGGCCTTTTCAAACATGGGGCGGAAAAACCGGTTATAGCGATAAACGGGTGCATGTTTCAGTTCCGGCGGGTCGTTTACCACGATCGCCGCATGGGGCGCCAACGCGGTTTCATAGGCGGTCGTGCCGGTTTTGGGCACAGACAAAAACACCAAACGCTCTTTCCAGAATACCAACATGCAGCCCAAGCCCCTTTTTCTTTTCTTGTAAACTACTCTTTAACCATCTTCCGCAAAAGTGGTTCATGAAAATTTTAGTTGAAATGTTCTGGTTTTGGTCTCATAGGTAAGAAGAACAAGTCAAGAACGCACGGCGATCATTGCCGCCCCACTCGGGCTGTGAAATAAGGAACGAAACAATGGCAACGGCAGATCTTCTCTCAATGGATAACAAACGCGACACGAACAAACAAAAAGCACTGGATTCTGCCTTGGCGCAGATCGAACGGCAGTTTGGCAAAGGTTCGATTATGAAACTGGGCGCTGACAATCCTGTGCAGGAAATCGAGGCGACCTCGACCGGATCGCTTGGCCTGGATATTGCATTGGGAATTGGTGGCCTGCCCAAGGGGCGGATTGTCGAAATCTATGGCCCTGAATCTTCGGGTAAAACCACGCTGACCCTGCATTGCGTGGCCGAAGAACAGAAAAAAGGCGGCGTTTGCGCCTTTGTCGATGCGGAACATGCGCTGGATCCGCTCTATGCCAAGAAGTTGGGCGTTAACCTGGATGAACTTTTGATTTCGCAGCCCGACACCGGCGAACAGGCGCTGGAAATCGTTGATACGCTGGTGCGTTCTGGCGCGGTTTCGATGGTGGTGGTCGATTCGGTGGCAGCGCTGACTCCGAAGTCGGAACTTGAAGGCGATATGGGCGACAGCAGTGTGGGTGTTCACGCCCGCCTGATGAGCCAGGCCATGCGCAAATTGACGGGGTCAATCTCGCGTTCGAAATGCATGGTGGTGTTCATTAATCAGATCCGGATGAAAATCGGCGTGATGTTCGGATCGCCCGAAACCACCACTGGCGGCAATGCGTTGAAGTTTTATTCGTCGGTCCGGTTGGATATTCGTCGTATCGGGTCGGTCAAGGATCGCGACGAGGTGGTCGGCAACTCGACCCGCGTGAAAGTGGTTAAGAACAAGGTCGCGCCACCGTTCAAACAGGTTGAATTCGACATCATGTATGGCGAAGGTATTTCAAAAACCGGCGAACTTCTGGACTTGGGCGTCAAGGCCGGTGTGGTCGAAAAATCAGGTGCCTGGTTCAGTTATGGCGATGAGCGAATGGGGCAGGGGCGCGAAAATTCGAAACAGTTTTTGCGCGACAATCCTGTCACCGCGATGGAAATCGAAGACAAGATTCGTGCGGCGCACGGTTTGGATTTCCACGGTGGCGCAGATGACAGCGACATTGACGAAGACCTTGTCGAGGGCTGAAAAGCTGATGGGCACTAAAAATGAGGCCGTGGCGGAATGCTGCGGCCTTTTTTCCGTTTGTCGGAGCAATGCGTAAATCCAGTTGAGCATGGACACCGCGGGCTTGCATGGCTACATCAGGGCAACCCTAGGACACGCCCCGGAAAGACGCATATGGCCTCGCTCAACGATATTCGATCGACCTTTCTTGATTACTTTGCCAAAGAGGGTCACCAGATTGTGGATTCCAGCCCGCTGGTGCCGCGCAATGACCCGACATTGATGTTTGCCAATTCTGGCATGGTTCAGTTTAAAAACTGTTTCACCGGATTGGAAAAACGCGACTATTCCCGCGCAACATCGTCGCAGAAATGCGTGCGGGCGGGGGGCAAACACAACGACCTGGACAATGTCGGTTACACCGCACGCCACCATACATTTTTCGAAATGCTGGGCAATTTCAGCTTTGGTGATTATTTCAAAACCGAGGCGATCCCATATGCCTGGAACCTGCTGACTGACGGGTTTGGAATTGATAAATCCCGTTTGTTGACAACGGTTTACCACACGGATGACGAGGCCTTCGAGATATGGAAAAAGGTCGGCGTGCCCGAAGACCGGATTATTCGCATCGATACGGCCGATAATTTCTGGCAGATGGGGCCGACTGGGCCTTGTGGTCCCTGCACCGAGATTTTTTATGATCACGGCGATCACATTTGGGGCGGCCCGCCCGGATCGCCCGAAGAAGACGGCGACCGGTTTATCGAAATCTGGAACGTGGTTTTTATGCAGAACGAGCAGTTCGAGGACGGCTCGATGAAGGCGCTGGATATGCAATCCATCGACACCGGCATGGGGCTGGAACGGATCGGTGCGTTGTTGCAAGGCAAACACGACAATTATGACACCGATCTGATGCGCAGCCTGATCGAGGCCTCGGCCAATGCCACGGATGGCGCGCCCGATGGTCCGGGCAATGTGCATCACCGCGTGATTGCGGATCATTTGCGCTCGACCTCGTTTTTGATCGCGGATGGGGTGATGCCGTCGAACGAGGGGCGCGGTTATGTGTTGCGCCGGATTATGCGGCGCGCCATGCGTCACGCGCATTTGCTGGGCGCAAAAGACCCGGTGATGCATTCACTGGTGCCTGCGTTGGTCGGTGAAATGGGGGGGCATTATGGTGAATTACGTCAGGCGCAATCGCTGATCGAAGAAACCCTGAAACTGGAAGAAACCCGTTTTATTCAAACACTTGATCGTGGTTTGAAGCTGCTGGATGACGAATTGATGGACCTGCCAGAGGGCGCCGCATTGCCCGGCGCGGCGGCGTTCAAACTATACGACACATTCGGGTTTCCACTGGATTTGACGCAGGACGCGCTGCGCGAAAAGGGCCGCGAGGTCGACACCGACGGATTTGATACCGCCATGGCCGAGCAAAAAGCCAAAGCGCGCGCGGCATGGTCCGGTTCGGGCGAAGCGGCGGATGCGACCGTGTGGTATGACATCGCCGAAGACCAGGGCGTGACCGACTTTTTGGGCTATGACACCGAAAAAGCCGAAGCGCAGCTGTTGGCCGTGGTCAAGGATGGTGCCATTGTGGATGGTGCCAGCGCGGGCGAGGCGGTGCAACTGGTGTTCAACCAGTCGCCGTTTTACGCAGAATCCGGTGGGCAGGTTGGCGATACCGGCGTGATCCGTGTGGATGGCGGCATGGCCGTGATCACCGAAACACGCAAGGTGGCTGGTGTATTCATCCATTTCGCTGACATCAAAGAGGGTAAGTTTTCCAAGGGGATGCCGGCCAAACTTGAAGTAGATCACGGGCGCCGTGGCACGATCAGGGCCAACCATTCGGCCACGCATCTGCTACATGAGGCACTGCGCGAGGCCTTGGGTGATCACGTGGCGCAGCGCGGATCGCTGAATGCGCCGGACCGGCTGCGGTTTGATTTCAGCCATTCCAAGGCGCTGAGCGCCAAGGAACTGGCGCAGGTCGAACGTGATGTGAATGCGTTTATCCGCCAGAATACCGAGGTCACGACCCGCATCATGACACCCGATGATGCCCGCGCGATTGGTGCGCAGGCCTTGTTTGGTGAAAAATACGGCGACGAGGTGCGGGTGGTTTCGATGGGTCGCGCCGATACGGGCAAGGGCCCCGATGGCAACACCTATTCGATCGAACTTTGCGGTGGCACACATGTGACGCGGACCGGCGATATTGGCGCGTTTGCGCTAACGGCGGAATCCGCATCGTCATCCGGTGTGCGCCGGATCGAGGCGCTGACCGGCGCGGCGGCGATGGAGGAATTGCGCGGTCGCGATACCCGGTTGGGCGCGATCGAAACCATGTTGAAGGTCGCAGGCGACGATGCCGTGGCGCGGGTCAAGGCCCTGATGGATGAACGCAAGGCCCTGTCCAACGAGGTGGCGCAACTGCGCCGCGAACTGGCCATGTCGGGCGGTGCGGGGCAGGGATCGGATGTAGAAGTTAAGGAAATCAACGGGTTGAAGTTTGTCGCGCAGATTCTGTCCGGCGTTTCGGGCAAGGACCTGCCTGCGTTGATCGACGAACACAAGACCCGCATCGGCAGTGGCGCGGTGCTGTTGATCGCTGATGGCGAGGGCAAAGTCGCCGTGGCCGCAGGGGTTACAGCGGATGCGGTTGATCGCGTATCAGCGGTTGATCTGGTCAAGGCCGCAGTGCCGGAACTGGGCGGTAAGGGCGGCGGTGGTCGCCCCGATATGGCCCAGGGCGGCGGCAAGGATGCAAGCAACGCCGAGGCCGCCATCAAGGCCGCCGAAGCCGTAATAGGAGGTTAATATGCCCGCACTTTGGATTGCGCATGTCACAGTGACCGACATGGACGCCTATCAAAAATACGCCGAACTTGCAGGGCCGGCGATTGCCAAACATGGCGGTGCCTTTTTGGCACGCGGCGGCAAGTTTGTGCAGCTGGAGGGCAAGGAGCGCCCGCGCAATGTTGTGGCAAAGTTCCCCAGCGTGGATGCGGCGGTGGCGTGTTACCACAGCCCCGAATATCAAGAGGCGCTGAACCATGCACGCGGCGCGTCAGAGCGCGAGTTGATGGTGGTGGAAATCACGGATTAACCTTTGATCCATCGAAATTATGAACGCCCGCCTTGCCCAAGGCGGGCGTTTTTCTGTTTGAACAGTAGCTTTGCCCGCGCAGTTGATATTAACCTTTAACTGCGAGAGGTGGCAAAGATGAACAGCATGATCGAAACCGCAATGGTGATAACGCAACTGGATCAGGGAGTTCTGACCCTGACATTGGGCGCGGGCAAGGCGCATCCGCTGTCATTGGCGATGATCCGGGGGCTGCACGCCGAAATCGATGCGGCCGCGCAGGACGACGCGGTAAAGGTGCTGGTGATTTATGGGCCGGGGCCGATTTTTTGCGCGGGGCACGACCTGAAAGAAATCGCCCGCCATCGCGGTGATGCGGATGACGGACGCGCCTATTTGACCGAACTGTTTGCCGCCTGTGGTGCGATGATGCAGGCACTGAGCAATTGCGCCAAACCCAGCATCGCCATGGTCGAGGGCATCGCCACGGCGGGGGGGCTGCAACTGGCGGCGGCCTGCGATTTGGTGTTTGCGGCGCGGGGGGCGACATTCTGCCTGCCCGGGGTGAACAATGGCGGGTTTTGCACCACGCCCGCAGTCACGGTCAGCCGCGTGATCGGGCGCAAACGGGTGGCGGAAATGGCCCTGTCGGGGGAAACATTCGATGCGCAATGGGCCCGCGAGGCCGGGCTGGTCAATCGCGTTTTGTCCCGCGATATTCTGGCCCGCGAAGTGATGGAATTTGCCCATCAACTGGCATCGCGCCACGCGCCTGCGGTGGCCGACGGCAAGGCCGCGCTGTATCGCCATTTGGAGATGCCACTGAGTGAGGCCTATGATATGGCGGCGGATGTGATGGTGGGCCATTTCATGGACCCGCACCGAATTGCCCATGATAAAAAGAACTGGTTGAAATCCTGAAGCGATCAGATCGAGAACATGAAAAAGCCCGCGCCAGATGAGTGGCGCGGGCTTTAACTTTGTTGGATAAGCGATTGGAACTTATTTAGATTTTGCGTTGCGCTTGCGCTCGTGCGGGTCAAGGTAGCGTTTGCGCAGGCGGATGTTGTTGGGCGTCACTTCGACCAGTTCATCATCATCAATATAGGCAATCGCCTCTTCGAGGCTGAGCGTGATCGGCGTCGTCAGGCGCACCGATTCATCCGTGCCCGAGGCGCGCACGTTGGTCAGCTTCTTACCCTTGAGCGGGTTCACTTCGAGGTCATTGTCGCGGGAATGTTCGCCGATGATCATGCCGGTATAGATGTCTTCCTGCGCGCCGATGAACATTTTTCCGCGATCTTCGAGGTTCCAGAGCGCATAGGCCACGGAGACGCCGTTTTCCATGGAAATCAACACGCCGGCGCGACGCCCCGGAATGGCACCTTTGTGCGGCGCCCAGGCATGGAACACACGGTTCAAAACGCCGGTGCCGCGTGTATCGGTCAGGAATTCACCGTGATAACCGATCAACCCGCGCGAGGGGACATAGGCGATAATGCGTGTTTTGCCCACGCCCGAGGGCTTCATTTCGACCAGTTCGCCCTTGCGGGTGCCGGTCAGTTTTTCGATCACCACGCCGGAATATTCATCATCGACATCGACGGTGACTTCTTCGATCGGTTCCAGACGTTCGCCGTTTTCGCCTTCGCGGAACAGCACCTGCGGGCGTGAGATCGACAGTTCGAACCCTTCGCGGCGCATGTTTTCGATCAAGACACCCATCTGGAGTTCGCCGCGACCGGCAACTTCGAAGGCTTCGCCGCCGGGGGTGTCGGTGATTTTGATGGCGACGTTGGATTCGGCCTCTTTCATCAGGCGGTCACGGATGACGCGCGACTGCACCTTTTTGCCGTCACGGCCCGCCAGGGGCGAATCGTTGATGCCAAAGGTCACGGTGATGGTGGGCGGGTCGATCGGTTGCGCTTCGAGCGGTTCGTCGATTTCCAGCGCGCCGATGGTGTCGGACACTGTTGCCTTGGTCATGCCGGCCAGTGTGACGATGTCGCCCGCCACGCCCAATTCGATTTCCTGCAGCGCGAGGCCGCGGAAGGCCTGCACCTTGGACACGCGGAATTGTTCGATTTTCTGACCAACGCGGGAAATCGCCTGCACGGTCTGGCCTGCTTTGACCGAACCGGATTCGATGCGGCCCGTCAACATGCGGCCAATGAAGGCATCGGCCCCAAGGGTGGTGGCCAGCATGCGGAACGGTTCGTCCTTATGCTTGGTCTGTTTGGGGGCGGGCACGTGGTTCACGATCAGGTTGAACAGCGCGTGCAGATCCTTGCGCGGGCCATCCAGTTCGGCATCGGCCCAGCCAGAGCGGCCCGAGGCATACATATGCGGGAAATCCAGCTGGTCGTCATCGGCGCCAAGGTTGGCGAACAGATCGAAACATTCGTCCAATGCGCGGTCGGGTTCGGCATCGGGTTTGTCGACCTTGTTCAGCACCACGATGGGGCGCAGGCCCAGGGCCAGTGCCTTGGAGGTTACGAATTTGGTTTGCGGCATCGGGCCTTCGGCTGCGTCAACCAGCAGGACAACACCGTCAACCATCGACAGGATGCGCTCTACCTCGCCGCCGAAATCGGCGTGGCCGGGGGTATCAACGATATTGATACGGGTGTCTTTCCAGGTGACCGAGGTCGCCTTGGCCAGAATGGTGATCCCGCGTTCGCGTTCCAGATCGTTGGAATCCATGGCGCGTTCTGCAACGGCCTGGTTTTCGCGGAATGCACCGGATTGTTTCAGAAGTTCGTCCACCAGCGTGGTTTTGCCGTGGTCGACGTGGGCGATGATGGCGATGTTGCGCAGATCCATGAGGCATCCTTAAACTCGATTTCGCCCGCGCCTATACTGCATCGCGGCAAAAGGCCAGAGGAAAGGCGGGTTCAGGTTACCAGACGGCCAAGTGCCGCTGTGGCACGGGTGTAGATCCATGCGTGGCCCGTGGCGGTCGGGCGCGCGCCGGTGCCAAGCTTGAACCGTGCAAGGCCCGGGGTGTTGATCGTATCAAGCGGGCCAAGGTCAAGTTCGGTGCAGCCGCGCGCCGCCAGCCAGTTGGCGGCCTGCCACAGGATCAGGCTATGGGCATTCATGGCGCGGCCCTGATCACTGGTCCAGCCGATGTGATAGGTTGCGCCCGCGCCATGGATCAGGAACAGCATCGCGGCCAGATCGGTCTGGCGTTTGCGCAGGGTGAACAGGCGGGTTTCGGGCCAGTTGAGTGCAAACGCGGCGGGCAGGGCGCGGTATTTCTGTTGTTTGCGTTGGGCGGTTTCGGCGCGCAGCAGCCAGTGGTCGGGCGTATCGGGCAGGGGGCAGTGGTGCAGTTTTGCCCCGGATGTTTCTGCCATTTTCAGGCGGTTGCGCCATTTTTGATGCAGGGCCGCGCGGCGGGCCGGTTCACTGGCGGACAGGTCAAGCTGCGCGCGGCATTGTGGGGTCATCACCGGAATTGCGCCGCTGGATTTCAGGGCGCTGTCCATATCGGCGCTGTTTGCCGATATCAGGGTGACGGGGGCCATGGGATTGCGCAGGTCAGGGGGTGAAAGTGGCGCGGGCAACCATGCCACGGGCAGTCCCGCAAAGCGGCGCATCACCGCGATGCTGCCATCGGCCGCGGGGCGGGCCCGCAGCCCCAGCGCCAGCATGGTCTGCGCATAATATGGGTGTTGGTGCATGCGGCTGGGCACGGCAGGGCGGGATGCGATGGGCGGCGGTGTCATTTTCATAGCCCTGTTAACGCAAAAGAAACCTTAGATAGGGTTAATAGGCGCTATGAGGATTAAAAAATCGACCGTTATGAAAGGCAGCGCAATCAGGGAAAAGGTAACCAAGGGAACAGCAATCAAAGGCGCCGTGATGGGGCACCGCATTGCGGCCAGCCGCCCGACATGGCAGGCGGCGCTGCTGGTGGCGATTGGATTGTCGCTGCCGGTGTTCGTGCTGCTGAGCCTGGTCGAGATCTGGATATGAAAACGCCCCGCGTGGTTGGCAGGGCGTTTTGAAACCTTGGTATGGGGGATCAGAACGGGATTTCGTCGTCGAAATCGCGCCCGCCGCCCGATGGGGCGCTGCCGCCACCACCCGAGGAGGAGGGGCCGCTGTCATATCCGCCGCCCTGATCATATCCGCCAGAGGAGGAGCCACCGCCACCGCCACCGCCGCCATCGCGCCCGTCCAGCATGGTCAGAGTGCTGCCAAAGCCTTGTAGCACCACCTCGGTGGAGTAACGGTCGGCGCCGTCCTTGTCCTGCCATTTGCGGGTTTGCAGCGCGCCTTCGATATAGACCTTGGAGCCTTTGCGCAGGTATTGCTCAGCAACGCGCACCAGACCTTCGCTGAAAATTGCAACCGTATGCCATTCTGTTTTCTCGCGGCGTTCGCCGGTGTTTTTGTCTTTCCAGTTTTCTGATGTGGCGATGCGCAGGTTGCAAACCTTGCCACCATTCTGGAAAGTCCGCACCTCGGGGTCGCGGCCCAGATTGCCCACCAGAATTACCTTGTTCACCGATCCGGCCATGTTTCGCCCCTTTGTTCAGATTCCGTTTGGCAAGGGGTATAGCATCGACAAGGCAGGGGAAAAGCGGAAATTCTTGCTGTCTGTGCCCCGCGCTCGGGCGGGTTTCCACTGATCCCTGCGTCATGGCGGGGATGATGGGTTGGACATCGGGTCATTATTTATTAAGATGCGCGTGGAACAATACCGGGAATGGTGAGTTGATGCGTGTCAAAGGGTTTGCCCTGATCTGTTTAAGCGCCAGCCTTGTGTTTGGTGCGGGCGGCGTGAATGCCGATGTGTTTTCATCGAAATCCCGCAACAAGCTGTTCAAATCCCAGACCAGGGTTTTGGATACCCGTGCCAAGAGCCAGTATAACGCATCGGTCAAATTGCAGCCGCCATCGGTCAATACCCCGACCAAATGGGGCGACACATCGACCAAGGCCTATAGCGGTAAATACCGTGGTCCCTATCTGGCGATGGCGCGTGATGCGGCGCGGCGCAATGGCGTGCCCGAGGATCTGTTCCTGCGGCTGGTGCAACAGGAAAGCCGGTTCAACGCCAGTGCCAAATCGCACAAGGGCGCGATCGGTCTGGCGCAATTGATGCCCGGCACGGCGGCCGTGCTGCGGGTCAATCCGCATGATCCCTATGAAAATCTGGAAGGCGGGGCGCGTTATCTGGCCCAGCAATACCGTGAATTCAAATCATGGCGTCTGGCGCTGGCGGCCTATAACGCCGGACCCGGCGCGGTGAAAAAATACGGTGGGGTGCCGCCCTATAAAGAGACCAAGAATTACGTCAGGAAAATCTGGGGCAGCTAGGTTCTAGCGCCCTTCGGGACCATCATAGGCCCGTTCCACCCGCGCAATGCGCAGGGTATAATACTGATACCAGAGGGTTTTTCCCAATTTCTGCGCCAGTAGATGTTGCGCCTCGGCCTTCCATGCGATCAGGGCCTGTTCGTCCGTCCAATAGCTGACGGTGATGCCGAAACCGCTGGCGTCACGGGTGGATTCCACCCCGATATAGCCCGTGCGACCCGCCGCCAGTGCGGCCATTTTATCGGCCATGGCACCATATCCGTGATCACCATCGCGACGCTGCGCCGAAAAAATAACGGCGTAATAGGGCGGATCGGGGAGGGGGGCGAATGTGTCAGGCATTGTTGGCTTTCGGGACTGGGATGCGCAGGTGAGTTTAGGCGGTTTGGCGGGCGCAGCCAGCCCCATCTGATGCGTTGTGGCACAAAAATCTGCAACTATTTCGGAACCGGAAACGGTATTCGCCCGTTGTGTCACCATACGAGGGCAATGCGATACACCGCAGGCCCAGAGCGAAAAAGACAAAGGATTTGAAGCCATGAAAACCCGTTTGATGACCACCGTCGCCGTTGTTGCCGCACTTGCCACGCCCCTGATGGCCAGCGAAGAACTGCCCGTCAGCGAAGTGGATGTATTGACCGATGTCACCGATCCCAAAAGCGCCGAGGCCATGGCGAAATGGCCGACCATCGAAACCGATCTGGAAATGGCCATCGCTGCCAAACTGGGCAACCCGACCGAGCGCGACACCTATAAGCTGGAGGTGACGCTGGGCGATGTGCGCCTGAACGATTCGCCGATGTTGACCGACGACGGGTATTTCAACACCCTGTCCGGTGTTGTGACGCTGAAGGACGACAATTTTGAAACCCTGCGCAGCGAACCGATCACCGTGCGTGCTGTTGAAGGCGAAGAACCGGTTGACGGGATCGTTTACATGACCCCCGACGCAGAGGATTTCTATGCCGGTCTGGTCAATGGTTTTGCCGATGCAGCCATTGACGTGATCAAGGAAGCGGGCAACGAAGCCGTGATTGACAATTCGCGCAACTAATATGCGCCATGGCAGCGCCCCGCGCGCCGCAAAACTATCAAAAATTGCCCCCTGCCGTCTGGTGGGGGGCTTTTTCGTGGCTTTAGGTGGTTTTTTTGCGCCGTCGGCGCAGCTCGCTGGGGGTGGCGTTGGTGTGGCTTTGCACAAAGCGGGTGAAATAGGCCGCCGAGCCAAAGCCCATTTCCGCCGCGATCACCTGAAACGGCATTTCCGAGCGTTCGATCAGGTCGCGTGCCCCGTATAGGGTGCATTCGGTCAGGATTTCGGCGGCGGTCATATCGCAGCAATCCTTGCAGGTGCGGGTCAGATGGGTGGGGGTCACGCCCAGCATTCCGGCGTAATCGGCCATGGTTTTGCCGCTGCGGTATTCGCGGGCAACCAATGCGGTAAAGGCCTCGATCAGGCGTTGCGCGCCGGTGGGTTTTGGCGGGGCTTCGGCGTTGATCATCTGGCGGCGCATCCAGACCGACATGAGGGCGGCCTCGGCGCGGATTGCCTCGCGGGCGAAGGGGCGGGCACCGTCGGATTCGCGCTGCATTGCCTCGACTATTCCGGTGATTTCGCCCTGCGCCTGCACATCGCGGATGCGCAGGTGGGTCAGTTCGTCAGGGAAACCCAGCCCGGCACCACGCGGGATCGCAACCGCCTGACCAAAGCCCTGTTGCCCCAGATCCAGCGCATACAGGGTGTCGGCGGGCAGGAAAATCGCGTTATGGGTGCCAACCCCGCGCCGCATCCCCAGCAGATTGGCGCGCCCCTGCCCACGGGTCAGCCAGAGCAGCAGATCAAAATCATGGCTGTGCAGTTTTTCCATACGCCAGGCGTCGCCCTTTGCCAGTTGGGCAATGGTGGTGATGCGAATCCGGTCGTTTGCTGTTTGGTCGTTCACGGTCGGGCCTTTGTCACGTTTGGTCTGATCTTGGGTTTACGTTGGGTAAAATCGTAAAATCTGGCCCAAAATGAGGCATTACGTTGAAAAAGGTAAAATATAACCGTTTCACGCCATGGTGCGCGGGTCCACCACAGCCCATTGTTTCATACGGGCGCGAAACCATGTGCGCTGCCGTTTGGCGAATTGCCGTGTGGCAATGGTGGCAGTGTCGCGCGCCGTGTTCAAGGAAATCTCGCCCTTAAGGTGCGCGATCAGCTCGGGTCCGCCGATGGCCTTGGATGACAGCAGCGCCGGATTCCAGTGTGGCAGGTTGGCGCGTGCCTCCTCTATTGCGCCCTGTTCCAGCATCTGGTCGAAACGGGCATTGATGCGCGGGCTTAGCCAGTCCTTAGGTGCGTCCAGAACGAAATGTTGTGTTTTATCAAGAGGAAGGATGGGCGGCGGGGTATCATCCTGCCATGCGGCCAGCCCGCGGTTTGTGGTTTTCTGCACCTCCCATGCGCGTTGCACCCGCATGGGGTTTGCGGTGTCAATACGGGCCAGCGTGGTGGCGTCGATTTCGGGCAACAGGGCGCTGTGGCCTTCGGCACGAATACGCGCATCGGCCAGTGCGCGGATGTCGGGCGGTGTGGCGGGGATGTCGGCCAGCCCCTGCGTCAACGCGGTGAAATACAGCCCGGTGCCGCCGACAATGACCGGACGCGGGCCGGTCATCAGGGCGCTGACATCACGCAACCAATGGCCGACGGAATAATCGCCATCATAGGGCACATGGCCGTATAACGCATGGGGCAGGGCGGTTTCATCGGCCAGCGAGGGGCGGGCGGTCAGCACGCGCCAGTTGTCAAACACCTGTATCGCATCGGCATTGACGATCACGCCCCCCTGCGCATCCACGATCCGCGCCGCCAGCGCAGATTTGCCGCTGGCGGTGGGGCCGGCGATCAGCACCGGCAATTCCGGCGATATATGTGACAGGTCAACCATTTCCCGCCCTTTTAGCGCGGGGGCGGGCCGCTGACGAGGGGGGCGCGGCGGGGAAATGCGCAATCGGGTGCAGTCGCGCATTGAACCTTGCGCGTTTTTCCGACATTTTGCCGCCGAAACAGCCCGCAGGAGCAACCCGATGGCCGACGCCCCCGAAAATACCACGAAATTCAAACGCGTGATGCTTAAAATCTCGGGCGAGGCGCTGATGGGTGACAAGGGGTTCGGCCTGAACCCGCCGACGGTGCAGCGCATCGCCCAAGAGGTGAAATCGGTCCATGATATGGGCGTTGAAATCTGCATGGTGATCGGGGGCGGCAATATCTTTCGCGGTCTGGCCGGATCGGCGCAGGGGATGGAACGCACCACCGCCGATTACATGGGGATGCTGGCCACGGTGATGAACGCGCTGGCGATGCAATCGGCGCTAGAGGAACTGGGCGTGTTCACGCGGGTGATTTCGGCCATTCCGATGGATCAGGTCTGCGAGCCATATATCCGCCGCCGCGCCGTGCGACACCTTGAAAAGAAACGGGTTTGCATCTTTGCCGCGGGCACGGGCAACCCCTATTTCACCACCGATACAGCGGCCACGCTGCGGGCCAATGAAATGACCTGCGAGGCGATTTTCAAAGGCACCAAGGTGGATGGTGTTTACGACAAGGATCCGGTGAAACATGCGGATGCCAAACGCTATGATCGTGTCACATATGACGAGGTGTTGGCACAGCATCTGGCGGTGATGGACGCATCGGCCATCGCGCTGGCGCGTGACAACGCCCTGCCGATCATCGTGTTTTCGCTGGACGAACCCGGCGGGTTCAAGGGGATTCTGGCGGGCAAGGGCACCTATACCACGGTCCACAGCTGATCCCACGCCAGCGGCGGTTTGCATCAATGGCTGGCCTTGCGCCGGACATTGATTTAAGACTGCCAGACGAATTTCGCATTTATCCGATATAGAAGAGGCGCAGCCCGAAATGTCCGACGATTTCATGCTTGATACCGATGATCTGACCCGCCGTATGGAAGGCGCGATGGCCAACCTGCGCACCGAATTCGCGTCGCTGCGCACGGGGCGGGCCTCTGCTTCGATGTTGGAACCGGTGCAGGTGGATGCCTATGGCCAGATGACACCAATCAACCAGGTGGGCACCGTTAACGTGCCCGAACCGCGCATGGTCACCATTAACGTCTGGGACAAGGCGCTGGTGGGGCCGGTGGAAAAGGCCATTCGTAACAGTGGCTTGGGCATCAATCCGCAGTTGAACGGCACCATCATCATGCTGCCCATCCCCGAATTGAACGAGGAACGCCGCCGCGATCTGACCCGCGTTGCCGCGCAATACGCCGAACATGCCCGCGTATCGGTGCGCAACATCCGCCGCGACGGTATGGACCAGATCAAAAAGGCCAAGGCCGATGGCATTTCCGAGGATGATCAAAAGTTCTGGGAAAGCGAAGTGCAGACCCTGACCGACACCTATATTTCCAATGTCGACAAGGCGTTGGAACACAAGCAGGAAGAGATCATGCAGGTCTGAGCAGGCCTGTTCGGGCCGGAAGGGGCGTTTATGTCCAGCAGCGAATCCGACAATAGCAGTGAAAATTCTCCGCCTGCGAAGGGGCCGCGCCATGTGGCGATCATCATGGATGGCAACGGGCGGTGGGCCACGATGCGCGGGCGTCCGCGCCTGTTTGGCCACCATGCCGGTGCGCGCCGCGTGCGCGAAATTGTCGAGGCCTGCCCCGATCTGGGGGTGAAATACGTCACGATTTTTGCCTTTTCGACCGAGAACTGGAAACGCACCCAGATCGAGGTGTCCGGCCTGATGATGTTGTTTCGCCGCTATATCACCAAAGAGGCCAAGGCCCTGTTGGCGCGCGGGGTGCGGGTGCGGTTTATCGGCGATCGGGTGCGGCTGGATGACAAGCTGGTGGCGCTGATGGACGAATTGGAATTGCTGACCGCAGGCAATGACCGCGTGCATCTGACCATCGCGTTGAATTACGGTGGCCGCGACGAGGTGGCCCGCGCCACAAAACGCCTGGCCGAGGACGTGGCGGCGGGGCGTTTGGATCCGGCATCGGTGGATGAAGAAACCCTGCCAAAGTATTTGGATACTTATGTTTTACCCGATCCTGATCTGGTCATTCGCACCAGCGGAGAGGCGCGGATTTCCAATTTCCTGCTGTGGCAATCGGCCTATGCGGAATACGAATTCATCGACACGCTATGGCCTGATTTTTCGGCCGAGATATTCGCCGGATTGATCGAAAACTACGGCGCGCGGGATCGCCGTTTCGGTGCGGTAAAGGCATGACCTTGCCGGTGGACACAGGCGCGGGCAAATGGGGTGACCTGTGGGTCCGGTTGGTATCGGCCATCGTGATGGTGGCGGTTGCGGGTGTCGAAATCTGGCTGGGCGGGCATTGGTTTCATCTGTTGATCGGCGTGGTTTGCGGCCTGATGGTGTGGGAACTGATCCGCATGATTTCACCCACCGACGCGTCACAGGCGCGCCAGTTGGGCGGGATCGCGGGGGCGGCGGTTTTGCTGTCGGCCTATTTGCCCGGCGCCTTTGCCCTGCCGGTTCTACTGGCCCCTGTGATGGCGGGCGTCACGATGATCAGGGCCAAGCGCGGGTTCTGGCTGGCCTATGCTCCGGTCATTATGCTGGCCGGTTTCACCCTGATGCGGCTGCGCGATCTGAACGGCGCGCCCTGGTTGTTGTGGCTGGTGGCTGTGGTCGTGGCATCGGATGTGTTGGGATATTTCGCGGGGCGTTTGTTGGGCGGGCCAAAGTTCTGGCCACGCGTCAGCCCCAAGAAAACCTGGTCCGGCACGGTGGCGGGCTGGATCGGGGCAGCATTGGTCGGCTGGATTTTCGCAGGGATCACCGGTGCCGGCAGCAGCCTGATCGGAATATCGGTGGCCATGGCCATGGCGGCCCAGATGGGCGACATCGCCGAAAGCGCGATCAAACGGCGGGTCGGGGTCAAGGATGCATCCAACCTGATCCCCGGTCATGGTGGCCTGCTGGATCGGTTCGACGGGATGCTGGGCGCGGCGGTGTTACTGCTGATCGCGGGGCAGTTCGGCAATGTCTGGATCGTGTCGTGAGGCGGGTTTCGGTTTTTGGCGCGACAGGGTCGATCGGGCAGAACACGCTGGATCTGATCGCACGTGCGCCGGATGAATATGATGTGGTCGCCCTGACCGGCGGGCAGAATATTGCACGGCTGGCGGCGGATGCCATTGCGCTGCGCGCCGATCTGGCAGTGACTGCGGACGAGGAGTTGCTGCCTGCGCTGCGTGATGCATTGTCGGGCAGCGGGGTCAAAGCCGCCGCAGGGCAGGGCGCATTGGCCGAGGCCGCAAGCCGCCCTGCCGATTGGGTGATGTCGGCCATCGTCGGCGCGGCGGGGTTGAAACCGGGGTTGGTCGCGCTGGAACAAGGGGCGACGCTGGCGCTGGCCAACAAGGAATCGCTGGTCACGGCGGGGCCGTTGCTGATGGGCACCGCCGCCGAAAACGACGCCCGTATCCTGCCGGTGGACAGCGAACATTCGGCTGTGTTTCAGGCCTTGGTCGGCGAGGATATGGCCGCGGTTGAGCGCATCATCATCACCGCATCGGGCGGCGCATTTCGCGACTGGCCGCTGGAGCGTCTGGCAAAGGCCACCGTGGCCGAGGCATCGAACCACCCCAATTGGGACATGGGCCAGCGCATCACGATCGACAGCGCATCCATGTTTAACAAAGCCTTGGAACTGATTGAAACCAAGGAATATTTCACCGTTGACCCGGCGATGATCGAAACGCTGGTTCATCCTGAATCCCTGATCCATGCCATGGTGGGTTTCAATGACGGCGCGTTGATGGCGCATCTGGGCGCATCCGACATGCGCCACGCCATCGGCTATGCGCTGCACTGGCCCGAACGGCGCGCATTGCCGGTGGAGCGGCTGGATCTGGTGCGCATCGGCGCACTGACATTTCGCGAGGCCGACGAGGCGCGATACCCTGCGTTGCGGCTGGCCCGCGTGGTGATGGATCAGGGCGGCATGTCGGGCACTATTTTCAACGCGGCCAAGGAAATCGCACTGGATGCATTCATCGACGGGCGCATCGGGTTTCTGGACATGGCGGATGTTGTCGAACGGGTGCTGACGCAAATGTCAGTGGACTCTGGCCTTATTAACGCCGCCTTTACCCTTGATAACGTCACCCAAACGGACCATCTGGCGCGGGTCATGGCCCGCGAGGCAATGATGGCCACCACCGCACGCAGTTAAAAAACAGGATCTGGACTTTTGGATATTTTCGGCATGTTGCCTTCGCTTGGGGGGCTGATCTGGATCATCCTTGCCTTTATTGTGGCGCTTTCGGTGATCGTGGCGATCCATGAATACGGGCATTACATTGTCGGGCGCTGGTCGGGCATCCATGCCGAGGTATTCTCGCTGGGCTTTGGGCCGCGGTTGATTTCGCGGGTCGACCGGCGCGGCACGGTCTGGCAGGTGGCGTTGTTGCCGCTGGGTGGCTACGTGCGGTTCAAGGGTGACGCCGATGCGGCATCGGCCAATGCCGACGGCGAAGCGATTGCGGAAATGACCCCGGAGGAGCGCCGCCAGACCATGGCCGGTGCGCCGCTATGGGCGCGCACGGCCACGGTGGCGGCGGGGCCTGTGTTCAATTTCATTTCGGCGATCATCATCTTTTTCGCGATGGATATGGTGCAGGGCGTTGTCAGTGAACCGCTGACCGTGGGGCGCATCCACCCGATGCCACAACAGATCGAACTGCGCGAGGGCGACGAGATTCTGGGGATCAACGGCATGGCGATCCCTGAATATTATGACGGACAATTCAACGGCTTGGTGCGTGATCTTCCGGTGCAGGACAGATTGGATTACGCCATTCGCCGCGACGGGACCGAGATGGTCGTAAAGGGACCATTCCCATTGGTCGCGCGGATCGAGGGGCTGGTGCCGCAATCCGCCGCGGCGGATATCGATCTGAAGGTGGGCGATGTGATCACGGCGGCCAATGGCGCGCCGGTCAATGCGCTGCGCGACGTGCAGGATGTGGTGATCGCAGTGCAGGGCGCGCCGGTTTTGCTGGATGTCTGGCGCGATGGCGAGATGCTGAAATTCACGCTGGCCCCGCGCAAGGTGGATGAACCCGACCCCGCAGGCGGGTTTCGCACCAAATGGCGCATGGGCATTTATGGCGGGCTGTTTTTCGAACCCGAAACCACCACGCCGGGCATCGGGTCGGCGCTGTGGATGGGCGTTAGCAACGTGTGGAACATCATTTCAGGGTCATTTTCCGGCCTGTGGCACATGATTACGGGCGCGATCAGCACCTGCAATATGTCGGGTCCGGTGGGCATTGCGCAGGTTTCGGGCCAGATGGCCAGCCAGGGGGCAGGATCGTTTTTGCAATTCATCGGGGTGTTGTCGGTGGCGGTGGGCATGTTGAACCTGTTCCCCGTGCCGGTTCTGGATGGCGGGCATCTGGCGTTTTACGCCTACGAGGCCGTGGCAGGCCGCCCGCCCAGCGAAACGGCGCTGCGCATTCTGACCTCGATCGGGTTGTTTCTGGTGCTGGGGCTGATGTTGTTCGCATTGTTCAACGATCTGTTCTGCTAGAACCGATTGTTTCGAAATCAGCATGGGGCAGGGCAGGATTTTTTCTGTTCTGCCCCATTTGTGCCATGATCAGGTATTAACAAATTGTCACCGTAAAGCTGATAAAGAGCCTGACCCATGCAAACGATTCAAAATGGAACCCGCGGACTTGGTCTGTTGCTGATCCTGAACTGGGACCGGCTGTTCATGATTGGTGCGATCTGGGCCGCACTGGCGCTGAGCACCTGGCTGCGCCTGATCTGATTGGTCTGTCGCGCCGCCGTTGGCGGGTTTTCGCCGGTTTTTTCCGATAATCCCTATCCGCCCCGATAGTGGTATTTATCCGCCGCATATGGTGGCGGGGGGTGCGTTTGCACCACGATGTTGTTTTGACAACAATGGGCATTCCAGTTAGTCAGACGTGAATAAGAATGTTTGACGGGATGGAACCTATGACCGGCACCGCGAAAGCACGGGCAGTGGCAGCGCAACGTAAATTTGGAGCCAAGGACAGGCTTCGGCTGGGTGGTTCTGCACTTTTCCTTGCGACAGCAATGGTTTGCACCGGTCTGCCCGATGCAGCATCGGCGCAAAATTACCGGTTCAACTCGGTTCAGATCGACGGAAACCAACGGATCGAGGATGGCACCATCCTGACTTATGCGGGAATCGCCCGTGGTCAATCCGTGTCGGCAGGCCAGTTGAACAGCGCCTATCAGGCGATTTTGGGGTCGGGCCTGTTTGAAACCGTCGAATTGGTGCCCCAGGGCAGCAAATTGGTGATCAAGGTCACCGAATACCCGACCATCAGCCGCATTTCATTCGAGGGCAACCGCCGCCTGAAAGACGATGCCCTGTCCGCCGCCGTTGAATCACAGGAACGGCGGGTGTTTTCGCCCACCGTGGCCGAACGCGACGCCGCCAATATCGCCGAGGCCTATTCGCAGCAGGGCCGTTTGGCCGCGCGCGTCACCCCGCGGATCATCCGGCGCAGCGACAACCGCGTCGATCTGGTGTTTGAAATTTTCGAAGGTGGCGTGACCGAAATCGAACGCATCGGTTTTGTCGGCAACCGCGCCTATTCCGACAGCCGTTTGCGCCGCGTGCTGGAAACCAAACAGGCAGGCCTGCTGCGCGCATTGTTCAAATCCGACACATTCGTCGAGGACCGCGTTGAGTTCGACAAACAGGTGTTGCGCGATTTCTATTTCAGCCGCGGCTATGTCGATTTTCGCACCACCGGCGTGAATGCCGAACTGACCGAAGAGCGTGACGGGTTTTTCATGACCTTTAACGTGCAAGAGGGGCAGCAGTTCCGGTTTGGGGAAATCACCACTTCTTCTGATCTGGCCGAGGTCGACGCCGACGAATTTCTGGCGGCGCTGAAGGTGAAATCCGGCGGGGTCTATTCGCCGACCATCGTGGAAAACAATATCGCCCGTCTGGAACGTCTGGCGATCCGCAAGGGGTATGATTTTGTGCGGGTCGAACCGCGCATCAATCGCAATGATCGTGACCTGACTTTGGATGTGGAATTTGCGCTGGTCCGTGGCCCGCGGGTATTCGTGGAACGCATTGACATCGAAGGCAATACAACCACGCTGGACCGTGTGGTGCGCAGCCGGTTCCGCGTGGCCGAGGGCGACCCGTTCAACCCGCGTGAAATCCGTGAAAGCGCCGAACGCATCCGCGCGCTGGGGTATTTCGGCAAAGCCGATGTGCAGGCGCGTCAGGGGTCGACCCCGGATCAGGTGATTGTCGATGTCGAAGTCGAGGAGGCCTCGACCGGGTCGCTGTCATTCGGCGGCACCTATTCGACCAATGGCGGTTTGGGCCTGGTGGTCGAATTTTCCGAGAAGAACTTCCTTGGGCGTGGTCAGTCGCTGAACCTGTCGATCGCCGGTGGCGAGGACAACAAGGTTTACGGGCTGAAATTTTCAGAACCCGCATTGCTGGGCCGTGACCTGCAATTCGATCTGGATGTCGGGTATAAGGAAACCGAAAGCGAATACGCCACCTATGACACGACCACCCTGCGGTTTTCGCCCGGTTTCACGTTTCCCGTATCGGAAAACGGCCGTTTGAACCTGTATTACAAGGCGCAGCAGAACGAAATGATCAGTTCTGGCGGCACCACGGGCACGGTTGTTTCTGCGGAAATTGCCGATGGTTCGGTGATCGATTCCTCGCTTGGCTATAACTACAGCTATGACACGCGCCGCGCCGGTCTGAACCCGAACGCGGGTGTTCTGTTCACCTTTGGTCAGGAATTTGCGGGTGTGGGTGGCGATACTACATTCGTGAAAACGCAGGCCAAGGTATTGGCGCAGACCAAGATTTTGAACGAAGAAGTCACCCTGCGCGCCTCGTTGGAAGGTGGCGCGATGAATTACACCAAAGGCGACAGCCGGTCGGTGGATCGCTATCAGATCGGCAATGGTGTGATGCGCGGGTTCGAACCCGATGGCATCGGCCCGCGTGAATATAATGCGGGCACGGGCGTGAATGATGCGCTTGGCGGTAACCTGTTCGTTGTCGCAAAATTCGAGGCCGAATTCCCGCTAGGCCTGCCCGAGGAATTGGGCATCCGTGGCGGTCTGTTTTATGACATCGGCACGGTTTGGGACATTGGCAACACCCGCGGCGCGGCGGCATCGGATATTTATTACGATGATTTCAACCTGCGCCATGTGGTCGGTGTATCGGTGTTCTGGAAAACTCCGGTCGGGCCGCTGCGGTTGAACTTCTCCAAGGCGTTGCAAAAAGAGGCGCTGGATCAGGAGCAGACCTTTAACCTGACGATTTCGAGCCAGTTCTGATGCGCCTTCGGGCTTTGAGGATATTGAAAACAGGCCGGGCCGTTGTGCTGGGCCTGTTTTTTATTTGCGGCGCGGCGCAGGCGCAGGAATTTTCACTGGGCGAGCCGGTGTTGCGTTCGCCGGTGCTGACGGTGGACAGTGACCGGCTGTTTTCGGCCTCGGCTTTTGGCAAACGGGTGGCGGAAGAAGCCCAGGCCGCGGGCGCGGCATTGGAAATTGAAAACCGCCGCATCGAAGCTGAACTGGCCGCCGAGGAAAAAGACCTGACCGAACAGCGCCCCGGCATGGCGCCGGATGATTTTCGCGCATTGGCCGATGCGTTTGATGCAAAGGTGCAGCGCACCCGATCCGAACAGGCCGAAAAGGCGCGCAAGCTGAACGAGGGGATCGAGCGGTCGCAGCGCCAGTTCGTGGTGACCGCCGGACCCGTGTTGGAAAGCATGATGCAAGAGGCCGGTGCCGCCGTGATCATCGAGCAGCGCAGCGTGTTCATGTCGGCCAATATCATCGACATCACCGACCAGGCCGTCGAACGGATCGACGCCGAAATCGGCGATGGTTCGGATGTTGATTTGCCCGATCCGGCACCTGCACCGGATGCGCCGGACACGCAGGAGTAACTTGCCCAGCACAGGCCAAGTTGCTACTGATTTGTCTAACAATAGCGCCCGACAAAGGCGCAGATCCCAGACAGAGGATAACCCATGACCGATACGCTGCTGAGCGCCGATATTCACCTGATCCAGCGGTTGATCCCGCATCGTTACCCGTTTCTGCTGGTCGATAAGGTGGTCGATATCGACGGCTATCAATCGGCGCGCGGCATCAAGAATGTCACCATGAACGAACCGCATTTTCAGGGGCATTTCCCCGGCAATCCGATCATGCCGGGCGTCACCATCGTAGAAGCGATGGCGCAAACCGCGGCCGTCATGGTCGGCACTGCGCTGGATATGGCCGATAAAAACATGCTGGTTTATTTCATGGCGATCGATAAGGCCAAGTTCCGCCGCATGGTCGTGCCGGGCGATGTGTTGGAAATGAACCTGACCACGCTGCGCGGCAAACCGGGCGGCAAGGTGTGGAAATTCGCGGGTGTTGCCTCGGTCGAGGGGGAAATGGCCTGTGAGGTGGAATTCACCGCGATGATGGATATGAGCGCCTCGGCGCAGGCGGGCGCATGAGCGGGTTGATCCATCCCTCGGCCGTGATCGAGGATGGTGCGGTGCTGGGCAAGGGCGTGCGCATCGGCCCGTTTTGCCATGTCGGGCCAAAGGTGCGGCTGGGCGACGGGGTGGAGTTAAAATCGCATGTGGTGGTGGCTGGCGATACCACTGTCGGCGCGGATACGGTGATTTTTTCATTCGCCTGCATTGGTGAGATCCCGCAGGATTTGAAGTTTAAAGGCGAAGAAACCCGTTTGGAAATCGGTGCGCGCAACCGGATTCGCGAACATGTCACCATGAATACGGGCACCGAGGGCGGTGGCGGTGTGACCCGCGTTGGCGATGACGGGCTGTTCATGGCGGGCTGTCATGTGGCGCATGATGTCATTGTGGGCGATCGGGTGATCGTGGTGAACAACGCCGCGCTGGCGGGCCATTGTGTGATTGAGGATGACGTGATCATCGGCGGCCTGTCCGGCGTGCATCAATGGGTGCGAATCGGGCGGGGCGCGATCATTGGCGCGGTCACCATGGTGGCGAATGATGTGATTCCCTATGGGTTGGTGCAGGCGCCGCGCGGGCATCTGGATGGTTTGAACCTTGTCGGATTGAAACGTCGCGGCGTTGCGCGGGCCGATATCACCGCGCTGCGGGCCGCGTTTCAGATGCTGGCGCAAGGCGAAGGCGCGTTTCAGGAACGGGCGCGCCGTTTGGGCGAAGAAACAACCAGCGACTATGTCCGTCAAATTGTAGATTTTATTTCAGGTGCGAGTGACCGTTCGTTCCTGACCCCGAAATAACCCATGACGCTTGCGATCCTTGCCTTTGATGGTGAATTGCCACAGGTGTTGCGTGCGGCGCATCCTGATGCTGTGGTGGTGACTTTTGCCGGGTCGGCACATCAAATGCGCCCGCCAACTATTGAACATCGTTACGAAAAACTGGGTTCGGTGTTTGATGATCTGCGCGCGCGAGGGGTGACCCGTTTGGTCCTGGCGGGTGGTTTGTCGCGCCCGCCGCTGGACCCTGCGCAGCTGGATCCGTTCATGATGGCACTGGCCCCGCGCATCATGGCGGCGATGCAGGGCGGCGATGACGCGCTGCTGCGATTGGTGATTTCAGTGTTCGAGGATCAGGGTTTCACCGTGATTGGCGCGCATGAATTATGCCCCGAACTGGTGGCGGCTGCAGGGCTGTTGGCGGGGCCAAAGCCATCGCAACAGGACCAGAGTGATGCCACCCGCGCCGCCGATATTTTGCTGGCATTGTCGCCGCTGGATGTGGGGCAGGGCGCGGTGGTTGCGGCGGGCCTGTGTTTGGGGGTGGAAACCGTGCAGGGCACCGATTTCATGCTGGACAGTGTGGCCCGCACCGCACCGCATCTGCGCCGTGCCAAGGGGGTGCAGGTCAAGGCGGCGAAACGTGGTCAGGACCTGCGGGTGGATATGCCTGCGATTGGCCCTGATACCATTGCGGGGGCTGTGCGGGCGGGGCTGTCGGGCATCGTTATTCAGGCCGGAAGCGTGATGATACTGGACCGCGCCGCCACCTGCCAAGCCGCTGAGGACGCTGGCATTTTCCTAATGGCACAAGAGCTGTGACGCGGGTTTTCCTGATCGCGGGCGAGGCATCGGGCGACAGGTTGGGCGCGGCCCTGATGGCGGGTTTGAAATCACTGGGACCAGTGGAATTTAGCGGTGTCGGCGGGCCGTTGATGCAGGCCGAGGGCATGGAATCCCTGTTCCCGATGGATGAATTATCGGTCATGGGGCTGGCCGAAATCCTGCCGAAATACCCCGCATTGCGCCGCCGTATGATCCAGACAGCCGATGCGGTTCTGGCGGAAAAACCCGATGTTTTGATCACGATCGACAGCCCCGATTTCTGCCTGCGCGTGGCCAAACGGGTCAAGGCGTCCAGCGATATTCGCACCGTGCATTATGTCGCACCAACCGTCTGGGCGTGGCGTGCGGGGCGGGCCGCGAAAATGGCGCGCCATATTGATCAGGTGCTGGCGCTGTTCCCCTTCGAGCCGCCCTATATGCAGGCCGCAGGGATGGAGTGCGATTTTGTCGGCCATCCGGTGGTGGCCGAGCCACAGGCCGGCGCGGGCGAAATCGCGGATTTTCGCGCCAAATACGGGCTGGGGGATGCGCCGTTGCTGCTGGTTTTGCCCGGATCGCGGCGCGGAGAGGTGGCGCGATTGACCCCCGTGTTCGGCGAAGTTCTGGCGCAGATCGCCGCCAAACGTCCCGATTTACGCATGGTGTTGCCGACCACGGCGAACGTCACCGGATTGGTGCAGGAATTGTGCGCGGATTGGTCGGTGAAGCCCCTGATCCTTGATCCGCGTGACATGAACAGTGCCGCCTATCTATCTGAAAAACGGTCGGCTTTTGCCGAAAGTGATGCGGCTTTAGCGGCCTCTGGCACGGTGTCATTGGAACTGGCGGCGGCGCGCACTCCGATGGTGATCGCCTATGATATGAGCTGGCTTTCGCGTCAGATCATTGGCCGGATGCTGCTGACAGATACGGTGACTTTGGTCAGTCTGGTGTCACAAACCCGCGTGATCCCTGAATTTATCGGAGACAATTGCCGTGCCGACCTGATCGCCCCCGCGGTTTTGGGGGTGCTGGACAACCCCGCGGTGCAATTGGATGCGATGGACCTGACCATGCGACAGTTGGGGCAGGGAGCAGAGCCACCGGGCCTGCGCGCGGCACGTGCCGTGATGGACCGGATCTAACCGGCCCAGATCCAGCCGCCCCCCAGAATGCGGCTGCTGTCATTGTCGTAAAAAACGCAGGCTTGTCCGGGGCTTATGCCCTCTTCGGCGACGACAAGTTCGACGGTGGCAGTGGTGGCAGACAGGGGCCGAATCACCGCATCACGCGGTGGACGGGTGGAGCGCACCCGCACCGAGACATGCCATTCATCCCGCGAATCAAACGGTTCATCCCCCAGCCAGTTGATTTCACGCACGGGAACAGAGCGGGTTGAGAGCATTTCCTTTGGCCCGACAATGACTTGGCGCTTGTCGACATCCAGTTTCACCACATACAGCGGGTCGGCCAAACCGCCGATTCCCAGCCCGCGTCGCTGGCCAACGGTATAATGAATCACCCCGTTGTGCTGGCCCAGAACCGTGCCGTCGGTATCGACAATATCACCTGATTCGGCCGCACCGGGGCGCAGTTTTTCGATCACGCTGGCGTAATTTCCGTTTGGAACAAAGCAGATATCCTGACTGTCGGGTTTATCCGCCACCGCCAGCCCGTATTTCGCGGCCAGCGCACGCGTCGCATCCTTGGACGGCAGATGCCCCAAAGGAAATCGTAAAAATTCGAGCTGTTCCGGCGTGGTCGAAAACAGAAAATAGCTTTGATCGCGATTGGCATCGGTGGCGCTGTGCAATTCCGGCCCGTTTGGCCCCATCATGCGCTGGATGTAATGGCCGGTGGCCATGCAATCGGCCTCCAGATCCTTGGCGGTTTCCAGCAGGTCCTTGAATTTTACCCGCTCGTTACAGCGGATACAGGGCACGGGCGTCGCCCCCGCCAGATAGCTATCGGCGAATTCGTCGATCACCGCGTCTTTGAAAATGTTTTCATAATCAAGCACGTAGTGGGGGAAGTTCATGTCATCTGCGACACGGCGCGCATCATGGATGTCGATGCCGGCACAGCAGGCGCCCTTTTTCGACAGGGCCGCGCCATGATCATATAATTGCAGTGTGACGCCAACCACATCATAGCCTTCTTCGGCCAGTTTCGCCGCCACAACCGAGCTGTCAACGCCGCCCGACATGGCCACAACCACCCGCGTTTCAGCGGGGGATTTGGCGAATCCTAATGAGTTCAGTTCGACGCTGTCGCGTGCCATGGATCAAATCCTTACCAGAAGTAGATGAGAATATAGGAAAATCCGAACTATCCTCAAGGTGTCGTTTCATTCGCTGTTAAGGCGCGATGCGCAAGGTTGTCTGCGAACGACAATGGATGTGTGACGATGTTTCTAAAAAAAGTCGATGGGCCACGGGCAATTACCCTACCTGATGGCACGGTTATGACGCGGGCCGATTTGCCACCTGCGACGACCAAACGCTGGGTTGCTTCGCGCAAGGCTGCGGTTGTGCGCGGGGTGGTATATGGTTTGATCGGACAGGAGGAGGCGTTGAAACGCTATGGCCTGTCTGGCGAGGAGTTTCAGGAATGGGTCGGTGCGATCACCGAACATGGCGAGGATGCGCTGAAAGCGACAGCGGTACAGAAGTATCGACAACTTTAGGTAGATTTGCTAAATATCGGGTTCCGGTAAAGATTGGTTAACCTTTTTTGTTCACGGTTAATTCCAGAGCGAACTGATAACGGAGAATTTACATGCGCGTGCTGCTGGTTGAAGACGATCCGACAACCTCGAAAAGTATCGAAATGATGCTGACCCATGCCAACCTGAACGTCTATACCACTGACCTGGGCGAAGAAGGTATCGATCTGGCAAAGCTTTATGATTACGATCTTATTTTGTTGGATCTTGGTCTGCCTGATATGAATGGCCACGAGGTGTTGCGACAATTGCGGCTAAGCCGGGTTGAAACGCCGATCCTGATTCTGACAGGCGCGGATGATACCGAAAACAAGATTAAGGGATTCGGTTTCGGGGCAGATGACTATTTGACCAAGCCGTTTCATCGCGAAGAATTGGTGGCGCGAATCCATGCGATTATCCGCCGGTCCAAGGGGCATTCGCAGTCTGTGATCCGCACGGGCAAAATATCTGTCAACCTTGACGCGAAAACTGTGGATGTGGCGGCCAAACCCGTGCATCTGACAGGCAAGGAATATCAGATGTTGGAACTGCTTAGCCTGCGCAAGGGCACAACCCTGACCAAGGAAATGTTCCTGAACCATCTGTATGGTGGCATGGATGAACCCGAACTGAAAATCATCGACGTGTTCATTTGTAAGCTGCGCAAGAAGCTGGCCAATGCCACGGGTGGTGACAATTACATCGAAACTGTTTGGGGGCGTGGCTATGTGCTGCGCGATCCGGAACCTGCCGGGCTGGATGAACAGCGCATCGCAATGGGTGCATGACAACATTTGGCGGGCCATTGTGCCCGCTGATCGGGGCGAGGGCGGCACGCGCTCTGTAATCTCTCGCTGGACCTCGCCCCGCTGCCGCCCTATCACTTTCCCCGATACCAACGGCAGAAAGACGAGGCGCGGGCATGACCGAACAGGTCGCGGTAGAACTGCTTTCAAAACAAGAGGCCAAAGCGGAACTGGCAGTGCTGGCTGCAAGCATTGGTAAGGCCAATCAGGCCTATCATGCCGAGGACACCCCGGAAATTTCCGATGCGGAATATGATGCGCTGAAGCAGCGCAACGCCTTGATCGAGGCGCGATTCCCTGAGTTAAAGCGCGAGGATAGCCCAAGTGAACTGGTCGGTGCAGCGCCAGTAGACGGCTTTGGAAAAATCTCTCATCAGGTGCGTATGCTATCGCTTTCGAATGCTTTTTCGGACGGTGAGGTTGCAGAATTCGATGGTTCGATCCGCAAATATCTGGGGCTGGAGGCTGATGCGCCGTTGGCCTATACGGCTGAACCCAAAATCGACGGGCTGTCATTGTCGATACGCTATGAACAGGGGCAGTTGGTTCATGCTGCCACACGCGGCGACGGTGCCGTGGGCGAAAACGTAACTGCCAATGCCCGCACGATTGCAGATATTCCCGAAACGCTGACCGATGCACCGGATGTTTTAGAAGTGCGCGGCGAGGTCTATATGTCCCACGCCGATTTCGAAGCGCTGAACCTGCGCCATAGCGAGCGGGGCGGCAAGCAGTTCGCCAACCCGCGCAATGCCGCAGCAGGGTCGTTGCGCCAATTGGATGCTGAAATCACCCGCGCACGCCCGTTGAAATTTTTTGCCTATGCCTGGGGAGAGCTGTCAGCCCCCCTGGCTGAAACCCAGATCGATGCGATCAACAGGTTGCGATCATTGGGTTTTTCGACCAATCCGTTGACGCAATTGTGCGATGGACCACAGGGGATGGTGGATCATTATCGTTTGATCGAACAGCAACGTGCGACGCTGGGCTATGACATTGATGGCGTGGTTTACAAGGTTAACGATCTGTCGCTGCAGACGCGGCTTGGTTTTCGATCGACCACGCCACGCTGGGCAATTGCGCATAAATTTCCCGCCGAACTGGCTTGGACCCGATTGGAAGGCATCGACATTCAGGTCGGGCGCACCGGCGCATTGTCGCCGGTCGCGCGCTTGCAACCGGTAACCGTGGGCGGCGTCGTCGTGTCCAACGCGACCCTGCATAACGAGGATTACATCGCAGGCCGGGATGCCAAAGGCGGTGAAATTCGTGGCGGCAAAGACATTCGTATTGGCGATTGGGTGCAGGTTTACCGCGCAGGCGATGTGATACCCAAAATCGCCGATTTGGATTTGTCGCAACGCCCGGATGATGCGGTGCCATTTCAGTTTCCCGACCAGTGCCCCGAATGCGGGTCCGATGCGATCCGCGAAGAGGGCGACGCGGTGCGCCGTTGCACCGGAGGAATGGGTTGCCCCGCGCAAGCTGTTGAAAAATTGAAACATTTTGTATCGCGTGGTGCCTTTGACATCGAAGGGATGGGGGCGAAGCAAGTGGAACAGTTTTACCTTGATGGCTGGATCAAATCCCCGGCTGATATTTTTGAACTTCAAACCCGCTATGGCACCGGAATTCAGCAATTGAAAAACCGCGAAGGCTGGGGCGGTAAAAGTGCGCAAAACCTGTTTCAGGCGATTGAGAATAAAAGGAAAATTCCGTTCGGCAAACTTTTGTTCGGGTTGGGTATCCGGCATGTGGGCGAAAGCGCATCGAATATGGTGGCGTTGCATTATGGGGACTGGGACAGTTTCATCGCCGCGATGGATGCGGCCAGCACATTTGAAGGCGCCGCATGGGACGAATTGGTCGGTATCGACGGTATGGGGAAAGTCATGGCGCGCTCTCTGGTAACGGCCTTTGCGCAAGAGGCCGAGCGCGCCTCGATCAACGCATTGATCGCGCATCTGGAAGTGGAAGCCGCAATTCGCCCCGCGACAGAAGGTTCGCCCGTGGCGGGAAAGACGCTGGTTTTTACCGGAACTTTGGAAAAAATGACCCGCGCAGAGGCAAAAGCACGCGCCGAATCCATGGGTGCCAAAGTTTCAGGCAGCGTTTCGGCCAAAACCGATCTGTTAATCGCCGGACCGGGGGCGGGATCCAAAGCCAAAAAGGCCGGGGATTTGGGTGTTGAGGTGATCAGCGAAGATGATTGGCTGGACCTGATCGAATGAGCGGACGCCCCGAATGCCTGTTTCCCCTGTTTACTTCGCTGGAAAAGCTGGACGGAATCGGGCCGAAAACGGCCGGGTTTCTGGAGCAGATACATATTACCAAACCGCGTGATCTGTTATTTACGCTGCCCCATTCCTGCATTGATCGCAGCCGCCGTGACACGGTATCGGGCGCAGATTTTCCTCAGGTTTTGACGGTAGAGGTGACGGTCGGGGATCATTTTGCGCCCAAACGGCGCGGCGGCCCCTACAGGGTTAACGTGACCGATGCGAAAACCACGTTTCAATTGGTGTTCTTTCACGCGCACGACGATTATTTGCATAGAATTTTACCGATTGGATCGCGCAGGATCGTATCTGGCAAGGTCGAAATGTTCGATAATACGGCGCAGATGGTTCACCCCGAACATGTTGTGGCATTGGATGACGCGGCAGACATTCCTGCATTCGAACCGGTTTATCCGCTGACCGCCGGTGTGACGCAAAAAACCATGTTCAAGGCGGCAGAGTCCGCAATCCAACGGGCGCCCGACCTGGACGAGTGGATTGACCCAACGCAAAAAACACAAGCGAACTGGCCTGATTGGCATGCGGCGATTGCGACCGCGCATCGGCCGCAGGGCAATGCGGATTGCGCAGATACGGCGCCAGCCCGCGCCCGGTTGGCCTATGACGAATTCATGGCGCATCAGTTAACACTGGCCTTGGCGCGCAGTTCGTTGAAACGGGCAAAAGGGCAGAAAACCAAGGGAACGGGCGCATTGCAGGCGCGGGTATTGACCGTGTTGCCCTATGCGCCGACCGCAGCCCAAACGCGCGCGATTGGCGAAATCACCAATGATATGGCGGCACCGGTTCGGATGAACCGGCTTTTGCAGGGGGATGTGGGCGCGGGAAAAACGCTGGTCGCATTCATGGCACTGTTGGTGGCCGTAGAATCTGGCGGGCAGGGGGTGATGATGGCCCCGACAGAAATCCTTGCGCGTCAACATCTTGAAGGATTGCAGCCTCTGGCCGAGGACGCCGGAGTGGTGGTTGAAATCCTGACCGGCCGCGACAAGGGGCGTGAACGTATCGCCAAGTTAGAGGCGCTTGCGCGTGGCGATATTCAAATGCTGGTCGGCACCCATGCGGTGTTTTCACAAGACGTGCAGTTTGCTGATCTACGGCTAGCCGTGGTTGACGAACAGCATCGGTTCGGGGTGCGTCAGCGGTTGGAATTGGGTAAGAAAGGTGAACATGCGGATGTGTTGGTGATGACGGCAACGCCGATTCCGCGGTCACTGGCACTGGCGCAATATGGCGATATGGATGTGTCGGTGCTGGATGAAAAACCGCCGGGCCGAAAACCGATTACAACGGCATTGGTCGCAACCAACCGGATGGAGGAAGTGGTGCGCCACCTGTCGCGTGCCGTGGCCGAGGGAAAACAGGCCTATTGGGTTTGCCCATTGGTCGAAGAAAGCGAATCTGTGGATCTGGCGGCGGCGGGTGAAAGGTTCAAACACCTTCGTGCGGCATTGGGGGACGGGGTTGTCGGGCTGGTGCATGGTCAAATGCCTGCGGCGGAAAAAGATGCGGCGATGGCCCGGTTTGTTTCCGGGGAAACCGCTGTTTTGGTGGCAACCACCGTTATCGAGGTCGGAGTAAACGTGCCGAATGCCACAATCATGGTGATCGAACGTGCCGAAACCTTTGGATTGGCCCAGTTGCATCAGCTGCGGGGGCGGGTCGGGCGCGGATCGGACGCGTCAACCTGTTTGCTGATGTATCAGGCACCATTATCGCAAAGTGGAGAGCGGCGGTTAAAAACCCTGCGCGAAACCGAGGACGGGTTTCGGATTGCCGAGGTTGACCTGGAAATGCGTGGAGCCGGTGATTTGATCGGCACTGCACAATCCGGGCTTCCACGGTTTCGTGTTGCGGACATGGAACATCAAACTTCACTGATGGCGGTGGCGCAATCGGACGCACGCAAGCTGTTGCATGACGATCCAAAGTTGGAAAGCCCGCGTGGGCAGGCAGCACGGGTTCTTTTGTGGTTGATGGAGCAAGATCAAGCTATTCGTTTGATTTCAGTGGGTTAGGCCGGGGTTTTTCAGCGGCAATGGTGCTTTGAGTCCTGAAACAATTAAATGTTCCTAAAAAGTTCTTTACATGTGATTAATGATGTGAGAACAAAGGAGCAACAAGGAACACAAGGCGAACGCCGCCAAAGAGGAGAGCCCGACATGATCCAGCAGATCAAAACCGTGACATCCCGATGCGATACTTTGCTGGCCGATGCCGTCGGCGTTGCATCGTTATTTGTAATGATGGCTGTGGCGTTACATTTGCCCGCCATGATCTAAAAGTCGCCACTGCGACGGAACTATTGAAGTATAGGAGAGTTTTCTGCCTGCAATCTCGTACCGGACGCCCGCGCATCCCTGTCCCATTTGATGCGCTTGGACACTGCCTGTCCCTTCCAACGGTTTTAGGGTCACTGCCTCGACCCTGCCTTTTGGCGAACCGGACCCCATGCGAGAAAGCAACACTTGCCGCCGCCTTCCGTCCCCGGAAGTGCGGCGGTTTTTTTATAGGGTGTATGCCAGACGCAATCCGCCCCAATGGCGCCCCTTGATGTTGATTGGTGCAGACAGGTCTTTCATCATTTTGAATTCGCCGCCGCCCATATCGCGACGATAGACCTGCAACAGAAACGGCTGCGTATTGCGGCCGGATTTCAGCCCGACGCGATCGTCAAATATCCGACGATTGCGGCAATTCGCAGCGTTCCATACCGGGTCTGTTGACGGGTCGGCCGAGAATTTATGGTTGTGGGTCGGCAAGTATCCGTTCACATCCACTGCGGCACAAAACACAACGCGGCTGTCCATTTCCAGTGCGGGTTCCTGAAACGCGGGCAGAATTTTGTCAGTGAGCGCGGTAAAGGGCGCCATGACCTGTTGCGGATCGGTGCCCGCGATGGGGGAGTATTGACGCGTGAACAACGCGGCCATTGTGATTTGGCCCCCATCCACGGCTTTTTCAAACTCTTCAGCGATGCGGCGGGCGGCATTGGTCACATAGTCGATAAAGGGTGCATCACCGCTGGATCCGCCAAGTGCCACGCTGTCCTGCACAATTTTTTCGGAGTTTTCGACCAGACGGGAGACCCGAACATTGGCGGTGTCGATCTGGGTTGTGGTGCTGCGCGCCGCCTCGCCGATGCGATTGATGGCGGGGGCAAACTCTTCGACGGCGTGATTAACGTGATTGGCCAGTTTGGCGATTTCAGTCGCGTCTTTATGCGCTTCGCGGGTGCCTTTTTCGATGGCCTGCAAGGAGGTGTCGATATCCGCAGAGTGCGACATGATATTGTCGGCATCCCGCGCCGCCGATGCGGCGGATTTGCGCATTTCGGTGATCCAGCGGGTCAGTTCATCAACTGAATCGGAAATGGATTGCGCGGCGCGCTGCGTGTGGCGCGACAGGTCGTTCACCGCGTCGGCCACCACGGCAAAACCGCGCCCGGCCTCGCCTGCGCGGGCGGCTTCGATCTTGGCGTTGATGGCAAGGATATTCACTTGTTCGGCAATATCGCTGATTTCTTCGTTGTTGCGACGCACGGTGCCGACAATGCCCTGGGCATTGGATGATGTTTCATTCAGGGTTTGCACCCATTCCGCCAACAGACGTGACTGGCCGCCTGCCTCGCGCACAAAGCTGACGGAACTGGTCACCGTATCAAGGGTTTGCGCGGTGGAGGTTGTGATATGCGCCACAGCTTCGGTGACGCCGGTATTGGCGCGCATCACCTTGCGCGCGCCGGATTCCACTGCCGTGACCGCAGACAGCTGTTCGTGGCTTTGTTCGGCAATCAGGGTCAGGAAACCGTCTATATCGACAATTTCGAAACCCAACTGAGAGGCGTTTTGCGCCAAACGGTTCATGATGACCGGATCCAGCCTGACTGGCGTGGCATCTGCCTTGTCGATTTTCGGAATCATGTGCGCTCCCTTGGTTGTCAAAGGAGGATAGGCAAAATTTACTAAGTGCTGGTTAAGCGCAGTCTGCCTTTTCTGCCTGACAGACGGCTTCCGCTGCGGCATCCAGTGTCAGCAGGATCGAGGCATGACGGTTTTTGTAGTCCTGCGCCGGGCGCAGCACCTCTAGCCCGTCAAAGGGGGCTGCCGGGGCGGGGCCGTCCTGTTTTAACATTGCTTTAAGCTGATCACGCGCATCATCAATCTGGGCGCGAGTCGCGCCAAGGATCGCAGCACCCACCACGGATGCGGCGGCCTGACCCAATGCGCAGGCTTTTACATCCTGCGCATAGTCTGACACTTGCCCGTCTTTCATCACCAGATCGACGGTCACAGTGGACCCACAGAGCGGAGAGCGTTTTTTCACGCTGGCCTGCGGTGCGTCCAACCGCCCGAGATGTGGAATATCGGCGGCCAGCGCCAATATCCGGCCTGAATAAAGTTTGACGAGGTCGCTGTCGCTCATGTCGCGGGTTCCCTTGGCTTGCCTGTTTCCCTAGATAGGGTGCCAAACGGCAGATGCAAAAGGTTTTCCCGATGTCTTTCGATCCTACCAGCCTAAAGTATGACGAAAAGGGGCTAATCCCCGCCATCGCGCAAGAGGCCGGAACCGGCGAAGTGCTGATGATGGCCTGGATGAACGCCGAATCCGTGGCGCGCACATTGGCCAGCGGGCGGGTGACCTATTGGTCGCGGTCGCGCGCGGCGTTCTGGGTCAAGGGGGAAAGCTCGGGCCATGTGCAGCGGCTGGTGGAAATGCGGGTGGATTGCGATCGCGATTGCCTGTTGGTGCAGGTGGAACAGCAAGGGCCAGCCTGCCACACCAACCGCCGGTCGTGTTTTTATACCGCTGTGCGCGACGGAGAAGAGGTGGAAATCATGACACCGATGGAAACCTGAACGCCGGTTAATCGTTTAAGGTCACAGGCCAACCCGTTGGCGTATATCGGATTTTGTTTCACCATCGGCGCGGTATTTCGCAATGGCGCGGGCGTCGTCACGCTTGGCCAGCCGTTTGCCGTTTTCATCGCGGATCAGGCGGTGGTGATGATAGACGGGTGTCGCTAAACCCAACAGGTTTTGCAGCAGAATATGGATTGCGGTGGCTTCAAACAGATCGTTGCCGCGGGTGATATGGGTGATCCCCTGTGTGGCGTCATCCAGCACCACTGCCAGATGATACGACGTTCCGAAATCACGCCGTGCCAGAACGATATCACCTGCATTCATAAGGGTTTGCGGGTCGATATTAATGTTCCCTGTTTCACCCTGTGGCCCTGCACCCTGTTCGGTAAATTCCAAGGGGCGGGCCATTGGGCGGCCGGTCACCACAGCCAGCGCAAGGGCCATGTTCAGGCGCAGCGCCTGTTCTGGCATGGGAGCATCGGCTGCGGGAATTTTGCGACAGGTGCCGGGATAGGCGGGGCCATCGGGGCCGATATGTGGCGTGGGGGCAGCGCCCTCTTGTGGGGCGTTCAGGGCATCCGAAATGTCGCGACGGGTGCAGGTGCAGGGGTAAATCAACCCACGCGCCCAAAGCTGCGACAAAGCGCGGCGATAGGTTGGCAGCCGGTCTGACTGGCGCATGACGGGGCGCGGCCAATCCAGGCCAAGCCAATGTAAATCATCATAAATTTGCCCCTCGTATTCAGGGCGGGCGCGGGTTTGGTCGATGTCCTCGATCCGCAGCAGGAATTCACCACCCGCCGCCCGCGCCATGTCATGCGCCAGAATCGCGGAATAGGCATGGCCCAGATGCAGCGGGCCGGTCGGGCTGGGGGCGAAACGGGTGCGCATGGCTGTCCTTTGGGGGCGTTTCCCCAAGGTTTAGGCGGGCAGGGCGGGCGCGTCCAGATTTGTATCGGCCAGCCAACCATCCCATGCCTCTTTGGCGCGGTCGGTATAGGCTTTGTAGCGGTCTTTGCGCCCCTTTCGTCCGCCTTTTAGCCCCTCTAGCGGGCGAAACAGGCCGAAATTCACGTTCATCGGCTGGAATGTCCTGGCCTCGGCACCGCCGGTGATATGGTGGATCAGCGCCCCCATCGCTGTGTCCTGCGGCACGACGGGCATGTCGCGGCCAAGGATTTCGGCAGCGGCCAGACGGCCCGCGACCAGCCCCATAGCGGCGCTTTCAACATATCCTTCGACGCCGGTGATCTGCCCCGCAAACCGGATATTCGGCTGCGATTTCAGCCGCATCTGGTGATCCAGCAGGGTGGGGGAATTCAGGAAAGTGTTGCGATGAATGCCGCCCAAGCGCGCAAAGCTGGCGGTTTCCAGACCGGGGATCATGCGAAAGACCTCGGTCTGGGCGCCGTATTTCATTTTGGTCTGAAAGCCGACAATATTATACAGTGTTCCCAATGCGTTATCGCGGCGCAACTGCACCACGGCATAGGGTTTGTTTTCGGGATCATGGGCATTGGTCAGGCCGACAGGTTTCATCGGGCCGTGGCGCAGGGTTTCGCGGCCACGTTCGGCCATGACCTCGATCGGCAGGCAACCGTCAAAGTATCCGGCGGTTTCGCCCTCGTGAAATTCGGTCTTATCTGCGGCCAGCAGCGCGTCGATGAATGCCTCGTATTGCGGTTTGGTCATCGGGCAGTTGAGATAGGCCTTTTGCTCGGCCTCGGTTTCGCCCTTGTCATAGCGCGACTGCATCCATGCCACATCCATATTGATGCTATCGGCATAGGCGATGGGGGCGATGGCATCGAAAAACGCCAGCGCATCGGCCCCGGTTTCTGCGGCGATGGATTGACCCAAAGCGCCGGATGTAAGCGGGCCGGTGGCAATGATCCACTGGCCGTCACGGGGCAGTTCGGTGATTTCGCCAGCATCAACCGTTACATTAGGAAGGGACAGCAAGGCGTTGGTAACGCTTTCGGAAAAGGGATCGCGATCAACGGCCAAGGCACCGCCAGCGGGCAGGCGGTGTTTGTCGGCTGTGCCCATGATCAACCCGCCGGCGCGGCGCATTTCCCAATGCAGCAGGCCGACGGCATTTTGCTCACTGTCATCCGAGCGGAAGGAATTGGAACATACCATTTCGGCCAGATTGCCGGTGCGATGGGCAAAGGTTTCGACCTTTGGCCGCATTTCGTGGATGACCACGTTGACGCCCATATGGGCCGCCTGCCATGCTGCTTCTGATCCGGCCATGCCGCCGCCGATGATATGCAATGTTTTGTCCATATCGGGCATTTAGGCCAAGAGCGGCAGGTTGAAAAGGGTTCAGTTTTCGACAGGCAGGTCAGACGGCACGCTTTCGGGCACGCCAAGGCGGGTTTTGTCGGATTCCGTATCGGTTAAGGCGTTCAAAAAGGACAGTAAATCGGCGATTTCCGCATCCGTCAGGGTGATGGGGGGCAGTTCGATGCCCTCGGCGATGTTCAGCAGCTCTTCTTGGTCTTCTAATGCGCCCCAATCGTCGGCATCAAAGTTAACCGAATGCAGGCGCACCTGCGCACGGTTATAGCGCATCAGGCCTTCCATCGGGTTCAAATGATGGCGCAGCATGGCTTCCAGCGTGGGGTAGGCACCGCTGTGGCCGTATGGCGCGGTAAGGGCGATATTGCGCAATGAAGGCGTGCGAAACCTGTATCTGTCATCCGGATCGCCGCTGACATACTGGCGACCACGATCGGCATATCCTGCCATATTGGGCTGTTTCCCCGGCCCGATCTGCGGCACGCCAATGGCATGAAACCCGTGGTCGGTTTGAAAGGTGCCGGAATGGCAGGCGGCGCAGCCTGCCTTGTCCTGAAACAGGGCAAGCCCGCGTTTTTGCGCATCAGTCAACGCACCGGAATTCCCCATTAGGAACGCGTCATAAGGGCTTTTTTTGGCTGAGAATTCTACTGAAATGAAATCGGCCAGAACCATGGCGATATCGGTGATATGCAAGGGCTGATTTCCGTTCAGCGCGTAAAAGCGCGCGCGGTATTCCGGCAGGGATTCAATGCGGCGCGCCAACAGATCCCATGCGCCGCCCGGCCCGCGAATGTGGTCTGCGGCCACGGCATCGGCAACGGGGTTTTCGCCGCTTTGGCCCGACATTTCATCCGGCGATTGCAGTGGCAAAATCGTTTGCGCCGCAAGCGCCGAGGGCAGGGCGCGCTCCAGTTCGCGACCCGCGGGCATTTTGATACCAAAGGGGGCGGTTTCATCAATTTCAACCCGCCCGTCATGGAACATCACGGTGAATTCTTTTTCGCCAAGGTTCCACAATGCGGGGGCGTTGCGCGGGATACGGGCATGGGGTTCTGCGCCGCGCAGGATCACACGATCAGGGCCAAGTCCAATGCCGCCTTCGCCCAGCGACAGCGACATGCCATCGCCCGATCCGAAACGGGGGTGATGGCAGGTGGAGCAAGCAATATTGCGGTTGCCCGACAGGATCGGGTCGTAAAACAGATCGCGGCCCAGCAGCACGCTGTCCATATTCACCATATCTGGAGAGGGAGAGTTTGCGCGGGTCACCGCAACCGGATTGTCATTGGCCAGAGAGAGAGTGGCCTGGAGGGACAATGTGACGGCGGTGACCCAAGCTCGCATGATCGAAACCCGAAGCATCATCACTGCTCCGTTGTCATAGGTGATAGCATTTTCAAATGCGGCGGAAAAGCGGCAAATGTGAAAACAATCGGGCGGTGATATGGAAACATTGTCGGGTGCCTCGGTTAACTAACTGATAATATTCACTAATTCTCACTCTTTGGGTGAGCTTTGTCTGGTAGGGGCCTGTTTTCGCGTTTTAAGTGTATTTGATTCTTTGCCGGAGTTCTACTGGTTCCAGTTCGGGTTGCGCTTGTCCAGAAAGGCGCTTATGCCCTCTTTGGTGTCCTGATCCAGCATATTTTCAACCATCACCGCACCCGTATAGGCATAGGCGGCATCCAGCCCCATTTCTGCCTGCGCATAAAACGCCTGTTTGCCGATGCGCAGGGCGGTGCCCAGTTTGGCCGCAACGGTTTGGGCCAGTTTGGCCGTCGTGATTTCCAACTGGTCCAACGGCACGGATTTGTTGATCAGGCCCAGTTCCAAGGCGCGGGGGGCATTGATGAACTGTCCGGTTGTCAGCATTTCGAACGCTTGTTTTTTGGTGATATTACGCGTCAGGGCCACCATCGGGGTAGAACAGAACAGCCCGATATTGACCCCGTTCACACCAAAACGCGTATCATCGGCGGCCACGGCCATGTCGCAACTGGCGACCAATTGGCAGCCTGCTGCTGTGGCAATGCCATGGACCTGCGCAATCACGGGCTGCGGGATGCGTTGCACGCTGGTCATCATGTTGGCGCAGCGGTCGAACAGATCCTTGAAATAGGCGCGCCCGCCGTCATCAGCCTGCCGTGCGGCGGTCATTTGTTTCAGGTCGTGACCGGCGCAGAATGCCTTGCCCGTGCCGCGAATGATCACGGCGCGAATGCTGTGATCCGATGCCAGCGCATCGAGTTGCGCCTGAAGCGCGGCCAGCATTTCATCGGATAGGGCATTCAGGCGCGCGGGGGCATTCATGGTTAACGTGGCCACCGCATCCGCGTCGTGACGTTCCAGAATTGTCATCTTGTTCTCTCCGGTCTTTGACGACAACCTTGGGCCAAGAGCGAGGAGAGAACAAGAATGACAGACATTAAAATGGATCAACCGGCGCTGATGGCGTTTCTGGAACAGGCATTTCCGCAAGTGTCGCAGGATTTTGTGGTGGAAAACGTGTCGGACATGGCGATCACGGTGCGTCAGGTGGTGAGCGAGCGCCACCTGCGCCCCGGTGGCACGGTGTCGGGGCCGACCATGTTCGCGCTGGCGGATGTGTCGATCTATCTGGCCATTCTGGCGATGATCGGGCCAAGGGCACTGGCGGTGACCACGAATTGTTCGATGGATTTCATGCGCAAACCGGCCGCGAACACGGATTTGATTGCACAGTGCAGGTTGTTGAAACTGGGGCGGGTCCTGGCCGTGGGCGATGTGTTGATATATTCCCAAGGCGTGGACGCCCCCGTGGCGCGGGCATCTATGACCTATTCGATTCCGACAAAATGAAAAAGGCGGGCGTTTATGGCCCGCCTTTCTTGCAATGTCTTGGCTGCCCGTGTCAGGGCTTCAGTGTGACGCCGATCAATCCGCCTTGGGCGTAGTACCAGCGGTCTATCGCTGCGGTCAGTGCGGCGTTCATAACGATGCCCAACAGCCCGCCAGAGGCCCCGGAATCTTGGGATTTGCGGGGTTCGATGACATTGGTGCCTTTCATGCCGTTACCCGTGCAGGTGACAATAAGGGGCGAAGGGCGGCTTTTGACGATGGGCATGCGCACGATACCGGGCGTTACGACGCTGGCCTTGAGTTCTACCGATTCCAGCGTGCATTTCGCGCCGGTCACTTCGTTCGTTTGCGTGCCTTCTTGTACGAAACTGCGGACCGTCACATCTCGATACCCCTTGATGCGGGGGGCTATGGAACTTTGCTTGAGTGCAAGATCGACTGGCGGTGTGGTCACTTCGGCATACTGGACGCAGCCTGTAAGAAGGGCGGCCAGGCCAAGTGCGGCGATGGATTTGCGAAAAATGGTCATACTTGTCCCCTGAATAAGTGCCGGTTTTATCCCTTTACTCAAACCGATGGGCAACATCCAAAAGCTGCAATCCCCGATGTGTTGCAACTTGGCGTCAGTTTGTGCGCACAAAAAAGCCGGGGCACGAAGCCCCGGCAAGTGCATTCAGGCGCCGACGGGGATGTCAATCACGCCAGAATGGGCGGGCGGCCTCCGTATAAGCCTGCCCGCGTGTCATGCCGATATCATCCAGCTGTTCCGGCGACAGGCGGGCCAGCTGTTTTCGGGTGCGATATCGCGCGTCCCATTTTGTCACGGTCACCGCCACGGCCAGCGCAACGCGGGCCAGCGCCGGCAAGCGGGGGCTGTTTGCGAAGAGGGGGGCATAGGCAGGGTGCAGGGCGTGCTGCGGTGACATGGTGATCATCCTTATAAATGTATTGACACATTGTGGCGATTGCTACACTTATATTGATACAAAGCGGAAATGCCCGCGTCTATGGAAAGATTGTAATGGATACAATGTTGCGCGACGATCTGATCACGACCCTGACCCGCGCCATCAAGGATGTGGGGCGGGCCAAGTATCAGGGGCTGGCGCAGGGGCTGCGCACCGCCATTGCCGATGATCTGTTGAAAACGGGTGAAAAACTGCCCGCGGTGCGGGAATTGGCATGGCGTGTCGGGGTGACGCCAAACACGGTTGCGCGGGCCTATACCATCCTGACGGATGAGGGGCGTTTGACCGCTGGCGTGGGGCGTGGGACATTCGTGGCCGATGCCGCCCCGGCGGTGGGCATTGTATCAACACAAATCGCGACAGCGCCGCCGCCAAAACCCGATTGGCCCGCCGTGGCCGACCTGCGCAGCCCGAAATTGCCGGATCTGGGGCAGGGGGATTTGCTGCGGGCGGGGTTGGTTCATATCGCCCAAACCGCCCCGATCGAACATTTGCTGCGCTATCCGTCGCGCCTGACGGACGAGGCCGCGCGTCAGGCGTTTCGCCATTGGGTCAGCAATGCGCCGGTAGGGTCGTTCACCGAAGACGACGTGGTGATCGCGCATGGCGGGCAGTCGGCCATCGTGATGATCCTGCAAACCATTCTGGAGGGGGCGGAGCCGGTGATTTTGGTCGATGACCTGACCTATTCCGGGTATCGCCGCGCCGCCGAACTGGTGCGGGCGCGCACGGTTTCTGTGCCGTGGGATGCCCATGGACCAGACCCCAAGGCATTGGAAAGGCTTGCAATAAAACACAAGGCGCAGATATTTTGCACCTCGGCAGAGGTATGTAACCCGATTGCCCTGACCACCCAGCCGCAGCGGCGCGCCGAAATTGCCGAGGTGGCCAAACGGATCGGATTGCATGTGCTGGATGACGATTGTTACCGCACCGGCCCGCATCGCGGCGAAAGTTACCGCGCCTTGCTGCCTGATCTGGGCTGGTATGTGACATCGCCGTCCAAGGCGATCACGCCTGCGCTGCGTATCGGGTTCGCCCTGCCGCCAAATGGCTGGGGCAACAGCCTGTCGCGGGTGGCGGTGCATACATCCTTTGGGGTGGCGCGCACGGTCACCGATCTGTTCGCTGCCGTGGTCAATGATCCGCAGCTGCCGACGATTGCCGCGGCCATTCGCGACCGTATCAATGATGACCTGCGGATTGCGTTGAACCATTTGGGCGGCCATGCGGTGAACTGGTTGCCGGATGTGCCGTTTCTATGGGTGGAATTGCCCCGCGGCTGGCGGGCGCAGACATTCTGCCGCGAGGCCGAGGGGCGGGGCGTGGTGTTGAAATCTGCCGATGAGTTTGCCCCCCGCGAAGGGCGCGCCGTGCATGCGGTGCGGATTGCGGTCAACGGCCAGATCGCGCCGGGACGGTTTGAACAGGCCATGGCGGACCTGCGTCATCTGTTGGACAATCCACCTGAAAGCATATCGGTTTAAGCGGGCGGGAATCTGTGTCGGGGCAGGGTCAGGGCAGGGGTGTTGAGTGGGGTAAATAGATACCTATTTTGTAACCATTTGTTTTTGAACGATAAATTCAGGTTTGTGTTGCTTGACGTGGTTGTTGGCGCGTATATAACCCCCCAATCGAATTCGGCAGTAAGGGCCAGCCCTGATGCCATCACTTGAACAAGGGTAATCCCGCCATGAAAACCTTCTCTGCTACTCCGGCAGACATCGAGAAGAAGTGGATCCTGATCGACGCCGAGGGCGTTGTTCTGGGTCGTCTTGCCTCGATCGTTGCCATGCGCCTGCGCGGCAAACACAAAGCCACCTTCACGCCCCATATGGATATGGGCGATAACGTGATCATCATCAACGCCGACAAGGTGCAGATGACCGGCAAAAAGCGCACGGACAAAAAATACTACTGGCACACCGGCCACCCGGGCGGCATCAAACACCGCACTGCGGAACAGATCCTTGAGGGTGCCCACCCCGAGCGTGTTGTTGTCGCTGCAATCAAACGCATGCTGCCGGGCAACCGCCTGTCGCGTTCGGTGATGACCAACCTGCGCGTCTATGCTGGCGCCGACCATCCGCACGAGGCGCAAGCCCCCGAAGTGCTGGATGTGAAATCCATGAACTCCAAGAATACGCGGGTGTAACGATGGCTGATCAGATCAATTCGCTAGAAGAGCTGCAAGGCGCCGTTGCCGAAAACGGTGGCGTCGAAGCGTCGGTTGAAGAACTGACACCCCGTGAACCCGTCCGTGACGAACTGGGCCGTTCCTATGCCACAGGCAAACGTAAAGATGCGGTTGCCCGCGTCTGGATCAAGCCGGGTTCCGGCAAGGTCACCGTCAACGGTCGTGAGCTGAACAAATATTTCGCCCGTCCGGTGTTGCAGATGATCCTGCGCCAGCCGTTCCAGATTGCAAATGTTGACGGCCAGTTCGACGTTTACGCAACCGTAAAAGGTGGCGGGTTGTCCGGTCAGGCCGGTGCGGTCAAGCACGGCATTTCCAAGGCCCTGCAACTGTATGATCCGTCCCTGCGCGGCGCGTTGAAAGCCGCCGGTTTCCTGACACGCGACAGCCGCGTTGTGGAACGTAAGAAATACGGTAAGGCAAAAGCCCGTAAGAGCTTCCAGTTCTCGAAGCGCTAAGTCGTTTTTCGAACTATGGATATGGAAAGGGCCGCATCGCTGCGGCCCTTTTCGTTTTTATGCATGAATGAAGGGCGGGGCGCGATGCGCCGGGTGGCGCACCGCAAGGGGCGGAATTAACCGCCAAAGCTGGTTTCGAACGCCACGATCAACGACAGGGTTCCGGCGCTGTCGTCGGCATCTTCGTAGATGGCTTCCAATGCGGTGAAATCGTTCAGCGCATAGGAGGCGCCGATTTCGCCGTAACGGTTTGCATCGGCATCGGATTTACCGATCATACCCCAAGCGGTGATTTTGTCGGTCACGGCGAATTCCAGCGCCAGTTCACGATCCCAATCCTTGCTGTCGGGGTCGATTTCAGCAAAAATGCTGCCGGTGATGGTGTCGGTCAGCGCATAGGACACTTCAAAGCCAAGGCCCGCGTGGTCAAAATTACTGCTGTTCAGGTAGTATCCGGTCAGCGTGACATCATAGCCGATTTTGCCGACTTCGCCACCATAGCCCAGCGAGGCTTCGATTTCGGCGTCGTCATTGGGATCCTGGTAGATGGTGCCAACCCACAGGCCTGCGTGAAAGCCGTTGATCGCGCCTTCGACAAAGATTTCGCCGGTGGTTTCGGAATGGTCCAGACCGTCGGATGTGTCAAAGGCCGCAACAACCGCGCCGCCCAATGTCCATTCGATTTGTGCCTGTGCCAGTTGCGGGGTGGCGACCAACAGGCCTGCCGCGATAAGTGGTTTGATGGGGGTCATTTTTCGGTCCCTTAGCGTTGTAAATGAGGGTCAGTTCGAGCGCGGCGGCCCTTTGCTGGCGATGGCTGGCTAAAGTCTGACTTAATCCGTCAGTTACTGGCTGGACAGGGGGCTGTCCAGATGAAACAGGGATTTCAGGGGGCAGACTGCGGTGGCGGTGCCACAGTTGATCAAAGATATAGCGGTCGTTAGCTGTCTGGCGCGATCAGGCCCAGCCCGCGCAGGTATATGCCGATGGCCGATTCCAGCAGATCCTCGGGTGAAAACGGGCTTTGCGTGCCGGGGCTGTTGCGGGCGAACAATTCCACCACCCCATGGCTAAGCGCCCAGATATGGGCGGAAAACATCGCTGCGGGCGGGCGTTTTTCCGGGGGGATGTGCTGGCTCAGTTCGCCCGCCGCCCGTTCCAACACGCCGCGTGCCTTGGCCGAAATCGCCGCCAATTCGGGGGTGCGGTTGACGGAAATGCCGCTTTCGAACATCGCGATATAGTGGCCGGGGTATTTGCGGGCAAAGGCCAGATAGGCGCGCCCCGTTGATTCAAACGCGGCCAGCGCCGAGGGCTGGCCCTTGTCATAGGCATATTGCATGACATCGCGAAAAATTTCGTATCCCTGACGGGCGGCTTCGGCGATCAGATCTTCGCGGCCCTCAAAGTGGCGGTAAACGGCGGCGGGGGTGACGCCGGCCTGTTTCGCGGCCTCGGACAGGGTGAACCCGGTCGGGCCTTTGGCCTCGATCAGCTCCAGCGCCGCCTCGACCAGGGCCTGACGTAGGTTGCCGTGATGGTAGCCGCGTTTACGCATCCCAGATATCAGGTCCGCCGATGATTTTATTGTCGCATTTTCCGATCGCTTTGACATCTTTGCGGTCATAGTTCAGCGCATGAAGAACGTGCCGTATCGCATTGATACGGGCGCGTTTTTTGTCATCCGAGCGGATCACGACCCAGGGCGTGGTATCACTGTGCGACCGTTCCAGCGTTTCCTTGATCGCGCCCGAATAGGCATCCCATTTTTTCAGCCCTTCAACGTCGATCCAGCTTAGCTTCCACTGTTTCAGCGGGTCATTTTCGCGGGCCAGAAAGCGTTTCAACTGTTCGGCGCGCCCGACATTCAGCCAGAATTTGAACAGGTGAATTCCTTCGTCCACCAGCATCTGTTCGAACTGCGGCACCTGTGTGAAAAAATGCCCGCGCTGGTCATCGGTGCAAAAGCCGAACACATGTTCGACAACGCCGCGATTGTACCAGCTGCGGTCATAAAACACGATTTCACCACCGGCGGGCAGGTGGTCGGTATAGCGCTGGAAATACCATTGGCTGGATTCGGTTTCGGTGGGTTTGGACAGGGCCACAACCCGCGCCCCCCGAGGGTTAAGGTTTTCGCGGAACCGTTTGATCGCGCCACCTTTTCCCGCAGCGTCGCGGCCTTCGAATACGATGGCGACACGGGCGCCGGTTTCTTTGGCCCAGGCCTGCATTTTGACCAGTTCGATTTGCAGCGCGTCCATGTCCAGATCATAATGTTTGCCCTTCATGCGTTCGTCATGCGGGTAATCCGGGTTCAGGATGTCGTCTTTGTCGGCGCGCCGGATCGCATCGCGGATCGGCTTCGGAGCGTCGTTTTCAAAAAACTTGGTGATGGCGCCGTCGAATGGCAGGTGCATGCGCTTCTCCCTGTTGGGTCAATGACTTGGTTTCAATATGGCTGTGCTGGCAACTTAGTGCAATCCGGCACGTTGGGCGGCGCGCAGGGTCGCCTGCACCACGGCATCGGGGCTGGTGTGGTGCGGCATGTGACCCTGACCATCCAGCGGGGTCAGGGTGGCGTTGGGAATTTGGTTAATCAACTTGGCGGCATGCACATCAAACGGCACCACGGTATCGGCGGTGCCGTGGATGATTTCAACGGGCATCGGCAGGTTGGGATAGTCCGGCACCATGGATTTCAGCGCCGATTTCAGCCCGCGCACCTGTCGCGCATTGGTGCGCATCACATCGCGGCGCAGGGTCAGGGCGGCACCCAACTGGCGGGCATAGGCGCGGGGCTGTGGTTGCGGATCAAAGATGCCGTGAAGGGTATTTACGATCTGTTCGTCGCTGGCAAAGCTGGTGACGAATGGCACCACGAATGCACCGCCAAGCGCCGAGCCAAACAGCGTATATGTTGTGGCAAGCGACCCCTGCCAAGGATTGGATGCGCCAGACAGAACCACCAGCGCGGCGGTGTTTTCGGGGCGCTCCAGCCCCCATGCCAGCGCGACGGAACCACCAAAGCTATGGCCCATAACCAACGGATTTTTCACATTTAACTGGTCAGCGGCGGCTTGCAGGATACGGGCCTGTTCGCGCGGTGTTTCTGCGCGGGTGTTGAATGCGCTGTCGCCATATCCGGGCGCACGGTCCGACCAGCCCAGACCGGGGCGATCAAAGGCGATAACCCGGAAATGTTTGGCCAGTTCGGGCAAAATGCCCAGCGTCCAGTCGCGCAGGTTGCCGCCCGCGCCATGGATCAGCACCAGATCAGGGCCAGCCCCGCGCACAAAGGCGTGGATGCTGCGCCCCTCCACTTCGATGAACTGGCCCAGCGGAGGAAATTCGGCCTCGGCGCGGGCTTCGCGCAGATCGGCGACACGATCCAGCGCAAAGGCGCCGCCGCCCAAAACCGCCAGACTGATCGCTGCGCCCCACATCGCCCTAACCACCAATCGCCGCCAGATCATAGGTCGTGGTCTGGTAAAGTTGGTTAATCCAGTTGCCATAAAGCAGATGCGCATGACTGCGCCAGCGGTTCAAGGGTGCGCGGGCAGGATCGTTGTTCGGGTAGTAATTCACCGGCACCTCGATGGTGCCGCCCTCGGCAACATCACGGTCATATTCCTGTTTCAAGGTGTCGCTGTCATATTCCAGATGGTTGAAAATATAGAGCGCCCGATGCGCTGCATCCTCGACCAGGCAGGGGCCGACCTCGTCGCTGGACAGCAGGGTTTTCAACCCCGTAACCTGATCCAGATCACTCTGGCGCACTTCGGTCCAGCGGCTGACCGGCACCACCAGATCATCGGAAAACCCGTTCAGATAGGGCGAGGATTGCGCCATGTTGCGATGACGGAAACAGCCGAACGCCTTTTTTCCCAGCATATGTTTTGGCACGCCGTTCAGGTGATGGATCATTGCCATGCCACCCCAGCACACCCCGAATGTGGAATGCACATGGGTCTGGGTCCAGTCGAAAACCTGCGTTAGCTCTGGCCAGTAAGTGACTTCATTAAAAGGCAAATGTTCAATCGGCGCGCCGGTTATGATCAGCCCGTCAAATTTTTCGCCGCTGTCTGCCACCTCGGAAAACGGGCGGTAAAAGCTCTCCATATGCTCGGCGGCGGTGTTGCGGGTCTGGTGTTCGCTCATCCGGATCAGGGACAATTCGATCTGCAACGGGGTTGCGCCGATCAGGCGGGCAAACTGGTTTTCCGTCTGGATCTTTTTCGGCATCAGGTTCAGCAACCCGATGCGCAGCGGGCGGATATCCTGCCGCGCGGCCTGATCCTCCGACATGACCATAACACCCTCGCGCGTCAGCACGTCAAAGGCAGGAAGGTCAGCGGGAAGTTTGATCGGCATCGGGGATACTCCGGTGATGGATATTAACAGATAGGGGCGCGGGGTGGTTGGCTCAAGCCTTGGTCTGGATCGCGGTTGCGATCATCTGGTTGAAATCAGCGGCGGTTTTGATCTGTGCCACGTCATCGGCGCTGACGGTCACGCCCCAGTGTTCGGCCATCGCCCCATAGCGCGGTTGACGATGGGCCAGCGCCTGCGCATAGGTCCAGCGGATAAAGGCGTCAGGATCAACTTCGCCCTCTTGCGTGTTGTTTTTGCGCAGATATTCCTGCCATACCCGATCCAGGAATTCGGGCATATAGGACATCGGTTTGGGGGCGCGGTCGAACCGGCGGACCAGCTCGGCGGTATGGGCATCGTCGCCTTTGATCCAGACCATCAAGGCCTGATCCGACAGGTGGCGCAGCACCGGATCATTGGCATTGGTCGGGTCAACCCATTCGCAAATCGAACCGCCCGTATCGCAAATGAAATGCGAATAGCCATACAAGCGATCGGCGCGATCAATGAAATGGCCGGTGTCCAGCAGGGCGTTGATTTCGGCCTGACGGAACTGTTCCTGACGGCGGGTGTATTCGCCGTAGGCCAGACCACCCTTTGCCGCATCGCCCGGTTTGCCCAGATATGATGACACAGGCGTCAGGTTTTCAAAGGTGATATTGGAACCTATGTATATGGAATCGCTAAGCAACAGGTCGCGCAGAAACGGGACTTTCATCGCTTCGGCCTTGGCGTTGTCGGCGATATGTTCGCCCATGTAACGGGTGCCAATGCGATAATCGACCGAGTAATGAAACCAGCCGCCCGTGTCGCGCAGCATCCGCGACACATGGGTTTTGCCCAGACCGGACATCGCAAACAACACTACCCGTTTGTGTGGTGCGTCCAGCCAGTGTTGTGCGCTTTGATAGATCATCACCCGGTTCCTTGCTTGCCCTGAAGGATTGAGTATCGCCGCAAGGCAGCACGGTCAAACCCTTAGGTGTTTCAACAGCCGCCCGTCGATCACAGCCAAGCCCAAGGCAAGCAAGGCAAACCCCGCGCCAGCGCGCCAGCCCAATTGTTCATCCAGTATCAGCGCCCCCAGCACCACGGCGACGGGGGCCACCAATAATGTGACCAGCAACAGGTTGCCGGTGCCCGCCATCGCCAACACGCGGTAATACAGCAAATAGGCAGCGGCCGTGGCGATCACGGCCAGATAAAACAGGCTGAAACCGGCGTTGATCGCAGCGGCACCGGGCAGGCCCTCGGCCCAGATGGCCAGAGGCACGATCATCACGGTCGATGCGGTCAACATGCCCATGGCGGCCACTTGTGGTGTCATACTGGACAGGCGCGCGCGCGCCCAAGTGCCGCTAAGCCCGTAGCAGATGGCGGCCCCGATCAGCGCCAGTTGGCCGATTGATGTCAGGTCCAGCCCGCGCAGTGCGTCCGGCCCGATCACAACAGCCATGCCCGCAAACCCCAGCGCCACGCCTGTTGTTTTGCGCCGGGTAAGTTGTTCATCGGAAAAGACAATCGCGGCTATCAATACGCCGAATATCGCGGTCGATCCGTTCAGAATGGCGGCCAGACCTGATGGCACATGCTGTTGCCCCCATGTGATCAGGGTGAATGGCAGCACATTGTTTACCAGCCCCATAACCGCGAAATCCAGCCAGATACGCGGGCTGCGCGGCACGGAAAATCCACGCCACAGCACAAAGGCCCATAGCACCAAAGCGGCCCCCGCAATGCGAAAGGCGACAATGGTCACGGGGCCGATGTCGCGCAGCGCCAATGCGTTGCACAGGAATGATCCGCCCCAGATCAGCGCCAAAAGGCCCAATTCGGCCCATGCGCGCGGCGACATGGATTTTTGTTCAATACTCATGCTGTGACCTTAGGAATGGTGGCCCGCCGGGCAATCCGTTTCATGCGGGTTTGCGGCGTCGGGTTTCGGACCAGATGTTCAGGTAGTTGCCCGCGAATATGATAACTGCGCCCAGGTAAACCGCCGGGGCCACAGCCTCGCCATAGATCACCATGGCAACGATGGCGATGACGGGCAGGCGGGTGAAATCAATCGGCACCACGACAGTGGCCGGGGCGATTGCCAGCGCATTGGTCAGGCAAAAATGCGCGAACAACCCCGCCAAACCGATCAGCACCAACCAAGGCGCGGTTGCGGCGGATGGAAGTTGAATATCACCGTCTATCCCTGCGCAAACGATGCCAAAAACCGCTTGGGTGACTGTCAGGTAAACCAGAATACAAGTGATGGTTTCGCTGCGTGTCAGCTTTTTCGTCAACATGATCGTAAAGGCGAAACAGATCGCGCATGACGCCGCGGTCAGGATGCCAGCGTTCAATTCGGCCTGATCCGGGCGCGTTACAATCAAGATACCGACAAATCCCAAAGCGGCAGCAATGGCGCGTGTGGGCGTCAGGCGTTCGCCCAGCACGAAGGGGGACAGGATCAGAACCCAGAGGGGGGATGTGAATTCCAACGCGAATACCTGTGCCAGAGGGATCACGGTGACCGCATAGAACCACAGGTTTTGTCCGGAAAAATGTGCAATGTTTCTAACGATTTGCAAGCCGAAGTTGCGGCGTGTGACCTGCGTGAGTGTCCCCGCCAAACGGCCGACCAGAACCACCACGATTACCCCGACAAAAGAGCGATACATCATCACCTCGAATGTATCGAGTTCGAATGACACCTCGCGCCCGGCCACGGCCATGGCCGAAAACGAGGCAATGGCCCCTGTCATCCAAAGCGCCGCACGAAATACCTGCTTGGGTTGTGCATTTTGCTCTGCTGTGGTCATGTTTGCTCTCCTCGCCGGAGGGGGATGAGACCGGAAATCAACGGCAGCGTCCAGCCGGATTCGTCGCAAACAGGGCGTAAGGTGACGCAAGAGCCGGACAGCAGCAATGCGGACCTTGTCACCATAGAAGGGCGCGCTAACTGCAAGGGGAGATGTCAAAAACGACACGAAAATTGTCATAAAACGACAAGGAGGGATAAGATGTATCGTAAAATTATGATACCACTGGACCTTGTGCACCACGCCGCACAGGGCAAGGCAATCGCAACCGCCGTGGAATTGGCCCGCATATGGAAGGCCCAGTTGGTTTTCGTGGGGGTGACGGCCAACACCCCCGGCGCGTTGGCGCATTCACCCGAGGAATACAGCGAAAAATTAACCGAATTCGCCGCCAATTATAGCAAAGACATCGCCACCAGCGCCCATGCTGTGGTCAGCCATGACCCCGCTGTTGATCTCGATTCAACTTTGCTCAAGGCGGTTCAGAAAACTGCCGCTGATCTGGTTGTTATGCAAACCCACCACCACCGGGTGACCGATTGGATATGGCCGTCGAACGGTGGAACACTGGCCACCCATGCAGATTGCAGTGTCATGTTGGTGCGCGATTGATGAAAGCCCCTGAAAAATAAGGGGAAAATAACAAGGAGGGACCATCCATGACGGATGACACCAATCAGGGCATACCCGCGCCCGAGGGCCACGCAGGCCTGATCGACACCGATTATGAAATCGGACAAGACAATCTGGAAACACAGGTCGGGCCATTCGGTGTGGATATCCACAATCCGGTTTTCCTGATTTCGGGGCTGAGCATTGTGGCCTTTGTGTTTTACACTCTGGCCCTGCCGGAACAATCCGGCGAGGTTTTCAAATGGCTGTTTACCAAGGTTACCACCGGATTTGACTGGTTCTTTATCGGGGCGGCCGATTTTTTCGTGCTGTTTTGCCTGTTTTTGATCGTGTCACCCTATGGCAAGGTGCGGCTGGGCGGTGCGGATGCGACGCCGGATTACAGCTATGTCGGATGGTTCGCGATGCTGTTCGCGGCGGGCATGGGCATCGGGTTGATGTTTTATGGCGTGTCCGAACCGATGAGCCATTTTTCATCCTCGTTCGGGGGGACCACCGTTGTTGACGGGGTGCGCACCGATTGGGCACCGCTGGGCGGGGCCGAGGGCAACCAAGCCGAGGCAATCCGGCTGGGCATGGCCGCGACGATTTTCCATTGGGGGCTGCACCCATGGGCGATCTATGCGATTGTCGCGCTGGCGTTGGCTTTGTTTAGTTATAACAAGGGTTTACCCCTGACTATCCGATCTGCATTCTACCCGATTCTGGGTGAACGCGTCTGGGGCTGGTGGGGCCATGTGATTGATACGCTGGCCGTATTTGCCACCCTGTTCGGGCTGGCGACATCGCTGGGGTTCGGCGCGACACAAGCCAATGCCGGGCTGAACGAATTGTTTGGCGTGCCTGTCGGGCAGACCACAGAGGTGGTTTTGATCACGGTCATCACATCCATTGCGTTGATTTCGGTTTTACGCGGCCTGGATGGCGGGGTGAAAATCCTGTCGGAAATCAACATGGGTTTGGCGTTTGTGCTGCTGTTGTTTGTGCTGATTGCCGGACCGACATTGGCCATTTTGACCGGCTTTGGCGATTATCTGGGCGCCTATCTGCAATATCTGCCTGCGCTGTCCAATCCGATTGGCCGCGAAGACGTTAACTTTAGCCAGGGTTGGACCTCGTTCTATTGGGCGTGGTGGATTTCCTGGTCGCCCTTTGTTGGCATGTTCATCGCCCGTGTCAGCCGCGGCCGTTCGGTGCGTGAATTCGTGATCTGCGTTCTGTTGATCCCCAGCATGGTTTGCGTTCTGTGGATGAGCGTGTTTGGCGGCGTTGCCATCCAACAGGTTGTGCAGGACGGATATACCGCAGCGCAAGAGGCATCTTTGGAGCTTAAGCTGTTCAAAATGCTGGATGTTCTGCCGCTGACGGGGATCACATCCTTGATCGGGATCATTCTGGTGATCGTGTTTTTTGTCACATCATCGGATTCCGGTTCCTTGGTGATTGATACGATCACGGCAGGGGGCAAGGTCGACGCGCCCGCGCCGCAGCGTGTGTTCTGGTGCATTTTCGAGGGCGCCGTGGCCATCGTGCTGTTGCTGTCGGCGGGCGGGTTGCAATCGCTGCAATCCATGGTGATTTCAACCGGCCTGCCATTCACCGTTGTATTGCTGGTGATGTGTTTCGCCATCCTGCGCGGTTTGGCTGCCGAAAAGCGTTAAGGTTTGAAAATTAGAAAAACGCCCCGCAGGCATATGCTTGCGGGGCGTTTTTTATGTCTGGGCTGAACATCCCTTAACAGGATCATTCCAATTCGATCGTTCCGGGCGGTTTCGATGTGCAGTCATAAAACACGCGGTTCACGCCTTTGACCTCGTTGATGATACGGGTCGAGGTTTCGCCCAGAAAATCATGGCTGAACGGATAGTAATCCGCGGTCATGCCATCCACCGATGTGACGGCACGCAGGGCCAGCGCGTAATCATAGGTGCGCCCGTCGCCCATCACGCCCACGGTGCGCATTGGCAAAATGGCTGCGAATGCCTGCCAGATGTCATCATACAACCCGTGTTTGCGGATCTGGTCGATGTAAACCGCGTCTGCCTTGCGCAGGATATCCAGTTTTTCACGGGTGATTTCACCGGGGCAGCGGATCGCCAAACCCGGACCAGGAAAGGGGTGGCGGCCAATGAACGAAGCAGGCAGGCCCAGTTCGTGGCCCAATGTGCGCACCTCGTCCTTGAACAATTCGCGCAGCGGCTCGACCAGTTTCAGCCCCATTTTTTCGGGCAGACCGCCGACATTATGGTGCGATTTGATGGTCACAGATGGCCCGCCGCTAAAGGAAACGGATTCGATCACATCGGGATACAATGTGCCCTGTGCCAGAAATTCCGCGCCCTCGATCTGGTCGGCGTATTTCTGGAACACGTCGATAAACAGTTTGCCGATGATTTTGCGCTTGGTTTCAGGGTCGCTGACCCCTTCGAGTTCACCCAGAAACAGATCGGATTCGTCGGCGTGGATCAGGTTCAGGTTATAATTGTCGCGAAACATCGCCACGACCTGTTCTGCTTCGTTCAGGCGCAACAACCCGTGATCAACAAACACACAGGTCAGTTGATCGCCGATTGCCTCGTGCAGCAGGATGCCTGTGACCGATGAATCAACACCGCCGGACAGGGCACAGATCACCTGTTTGTCACCAACCTGTTCGCGGATTTTCGCAATCATTTCCTCGCGGTAGGCGCCCATGGTCCAGTCGCCGCTGAAACCGGCAAGCCGGACAAAGTTTTCATATAGCGTGGCACCGTTCGGGGTGTGGTGGACCTCGGGGTGGAATTGCACCGCATAAAAGCGTCGCGCAGTATCTGCCGTGATGGCAAATGGCGCACCGGGCGAAGTGCCCAAAACCTGAAAACCGGGTGCGATTTCAGCAACATGGTCGCCGTGGCTCATCCAGACCTGTTCGCGGGCGCTGGCATCCATGAACCAGCCGGTCAGGAAATCATCGCGCGCATCCGCAGGCGTCACATAGGCGCGGCCGAATTCGGCGGTGGCCTGTTCGCCCGCTTCGACCCGGCCACCCAGATCATGCATCATAACCTGCTGGCCGTAGCAAATGCCAAGGATCGGCACGCCCAGATCATAGACCGATTGCGGCGGACGGGGGGAGCCGTCGCGCATCACCGAATCCGGCCCGCCGGAGAAGATCACGGCCTTTGGCGCGAACTCTGCCAGAAAGGCATCGCTTACGTTCTGATAGGGGTGGATTTCACAATAGACGCTCAATTCGCGCAGGCGACGCGCAATCAGCTGCGTCACCTGGCTTCCGAAGTCTATGATAAGAAGGCGGTCATGGGATGTCTGGGTCATATCCGCGTCGTAAACCGCGCCCGCGATCCATGCAAGAGGCATGCGCAGTGTAAGGCCGTGGAATTGCCGGAACGAATGGGCCGGATTGGCCGCGCTATCTGATGGGTGCCAATAGATCGGGATTGGTGACCAGTTCACGCACACCATGGGAATGGGTTTCGTAGAACGGATTGCCGCTGTCGGCCCAGCGGTTCAGCGAATTGATGTCAATTTTCATGCAGGCAGGTCGCACGCTCCACGTGACTTGTAGGGGGGAGCAGGTGTCATTGTCATAGCTGGTGCCGGTGGTGGAACCGGCAAATTGCACCGGTGTGCCGGATCTGTCGGGCAGGGTTCGCGGCTGATGGCGGCCGTTTTTCGCAATGCCGCCATAGGTGAAACTGTTGAAATCCAGTGCATTCGGATCATTCACGACCAAAAATACCTGCGATTCCACGCGCAATTGCGGGTTCAGGCAGACATCGGGGATGGAACACGACCCCAGACCGGGGCCGGGAAAGACATCACAAGAGGAAAAGACCCAATGCACCTCGATCGTGTCACCGGGTTTGACCCCGGAAAACCCCGAGCGTTTCTGGTTTTTATGGCCGGTTTCATGGCCGTCTTGCGCGGGGTTTGCATGCGATCCCATCGGGGCGGACAATTCCGATTGGGTCAGGCTGGCGGTTTCGTTGCATTTGTATCCGCCGTGTTCGCCTGCACCGGCATAAACTGAAAACCCCGGCCCCTTGTGTTCGGCATTGGTATGGGTGTGGATATTGCACAGATTCATATCGCTTGCCGGTGGGGCCATGTTGAAGTGACTGTTATTGCGCCCAAACCGATCTGCAATATCACGCGGTGTCTGCGGCCCGAATCCCTCGCATATCGGGGGCGCGGCAAAAGCGGGCAGACCAAGCAACAGAAATGGCAACACGGTCATGGCATTACGGGGCATAGTGCGGGCTTTCATCTGGCAATGCCCGCAGGGTCGCACCTAAGATTTAACACAGGGTTTGGATTGCCGCATTTACATCGGATTTTCTGTATTTTCTGATGATGCGCCGTTGATGTGGCGCGGCAATGTCGTTTTCGCACCGGAAAAGCCGCTAACCGCTTAGGACGCGGGCGCGTAGGGCGTTAATACAAGGATCAAAGCGCCCGGTTTCGGGCCGTTATCAGGGGTTTTGACAATGTCAGATGCGCAAGTTCAATCCAGACGGGCACGTGGCGGCGGCGGATCGGCGCGCCGGGCAGCGCGCAGTGCGGTTTCATTCGAGACAGCGCAATATATCACGCGCAACATCCCGAATTTCGAGATCCTGACCGAAGAAGCCCTGGAGATTATCGAAGCCAACGCCGAAACGATTCTGGAAGAGATCGGCGTAAATTTCGTTAATAACCCCTATGCTTTGGGCCTGTGGAAAGAGGCCGGTGCAGATGTGCAGGGCGAACGTGTGCGCATCCCCCGCGGGTTGGCCCGCCAGCTGTGCCAGACAGCCCCCGCGCAGTTCACGCAACACGCCCGCAACCCTGCGCGCAATGTGGTGATCGGCGGGAATAACCTAGTGTTGGCACCGGTTTACGGGCCACCCTTTGTGCATGACATGAAGGGCGGGCGCCGCTATGCCACGATGGAAGATTTCAATAATTTTGTGAAGCTGGGCTATATGTCGAAATGGTTGCACCATTCCGGCGGGACTGTGTGCGAACCGACCGATGTGCCGGTTAACAAACGCCATCTGGATATGCTGATGGCGCATATGACGCTGTCGGACAAACCCTTTATGGGGTCGGTCACCGAACCCAGCCGCGCACAGGATTCGGTGGAGATGTGCGAGGTGCTGTTTGGCAAGGATTTCGTGCAGAAAAACACGGTTATGACCTCGCTGATCAACATCAATTCGCCGCTGACATTTGATGATGTGATGATGGGCAGCCTGGAGGTTTACGCACGCAACAATCAGGCCTCGATCATTTCGCCATTCATCGTCGGCGGGGCGATGGCGCCGGTGTCGGTGGCCGGCACCCTGACACAGGTCATGGCCGAGGTTCTGGCCGGAATCGCCTATTCGCAACTGGTGCGCAAAGGTGCGCCTGTGATCTTCGGGGCCTTTGTGACCTCGATCGACATGAACTCCGGCGCGCCGACCTTTGGCACGCCCGAGGCGGCGCAAATCACCTATGGCGCGGGGCAGCTGGCGCGGCGGATGGGCTTGCCCTATCGCAGTTCGGGGTCGTTCAACGGATCGAAACTGCCCGATGCGCAGGCCGGTTATGAAACCGCGAATTCGCTGAATATGGGACTTTTGTCGGGGGTCAACTTTATGCTGCACGCCTGCGGCTGGATGGAGGGCGGGTTGGTGTCGTCCTATGAAAAGTTCGTCATGGACGCGGATCAGTTGGGCACATTGCACAAAATGGCCGCCGGAATCCCAATCGACGACAATGCCCAGGCGATGGATGCCATCCGCGAGGTCGGGCCGGGCGGTCACTATCTGGGGTGCGCGCATACACAGGCCAATTTCAAAGAGGCATTCTGGCGCTCGGAAGTTCTGGATTACAAACCCTATGAAACCTGGTCGGACGAGGGCGCGCGCGATACAATGGCGCTGGCATCGGCGCGGGTAAGCAAACTGTTGGGCGATTACCAAAAGCCCGAAATGGCCCCCGAAACCGAGGAGGCATTGCGCGCATATGTGGCAGAGAAAAAGGCATCCATGCCGGATGCATTCAGCTAACTTATAATATAAAACAACGTATTGCAGGGCGAAGCTAACATGCTTCGCCCGTGGCGTCTTCTGCGGTCATTGCACCTGGGGCATTGTTTGGCGCATTTCGTTCATTTCGCCCAGCATGGCGATAAGAACACCAACATGACGCGCCGGGGGGTAATTGGCATCGCGGTCCCGGCGGCGCTGGTTCAGTTCGGATTCGATTTCCATCAATATCAAAAGCGCCTGTCCGGGACGGGGCAAAACCGCCATGTCCAATGCCATGCGCAAATGGGTGTCGCGGCGGTAATGCTGTGCGCCGATCTGTGCGGCGCGGGACAGGAGTTTGGGGCGTTTCAGCCCGGCGATCATGCTTGTCAGGTCTTTCATTGGTCATGCTCCATCAGAGTGATGGGCATAGAATGCACAGGTTGCACCGGTGTTGCGTGATGCCTGCGGACAGCGTTCGGACTGTCCCCGAGTTGTTCATATTTTGGAAACAATAGTTGAAAAACCGGAAACTGTTAACCAATGGGTAACCAGTGCGCTCCTAGGTTGTGGATGCTTTTGGGGATAACCCGTGTATAACTCACGACAGAGGGCAAGACCTATGACGGACGGCAGAATGCAGTCTTGGGGAACCGGCGCAAACACAGGCGTTTCACCACCCAGTTGGGTGCCAGACGCGGCGTTGCGCTATTTGGCCCATACCGAGACGGGATTGCCGATCAGGGAATTGGCGCGAAATGCGGGCTGTCATGCCTCGACCATTTTGCGCCAGATCCGCAAGGTCGAATTGCGCCGCGACGACTTGTTGGTTGACCACGCTTTGCGCCGGTTGGGCACTGCCCATTTCAACCATGCCGATCTGACCCGATCGAAGGAGATGCCGTCGATGAATGCCCAAACGCTGCCAGCCAATGCACCGACCGAAGAAATGTTGAAAAAAGAGGGCCGTCGTATCCTGCGACGGCTGGCCGAAAAAGGCGCGGTACTGGCCGTCGCCGAACAAATGGACAAGGCCGTCGTGGTCAAGAACAACGGGCAGGGCGATACATCGCCCGCCGGTGTTGTCGACCGCGCCGTGGCCGAGGCGATGGCGCTAAAGGATTGGATTACATGTGCAAATCCGGGCCGCGTGTCGCGTTACCGGATCACGCAGGCCGGGCGCACCGCATTGGCGTGCCTGCTGGCCGAGGCCGAAAATGCCGCACGCAAGGCCGCCAGCCCGAAAGGGTTTGCCGAGGCGCAATCGCCCTTTACGGCGGCCAAATCCGCCGCGATCCCCAAGGATGAAGAGGATGGGGACCGCCCGCGCCGGATGCGATACGCCATGGGCGAAAGCCCGCTGACCGCGCTGGCGCGGCGGCGCGACAAGGACGGCGCGCCGTTTCTGACTGACGATCTGGTGCGCGCCGGAGAGCGGTTTCGCGAAGATTTCGAACTGGCCCAGATCGGAGAAAACACCACCCAGCGTTGGGACAGCCTGATGACCGGCGGCGTCACCGGGGGCGCAGGGCAGGGCGATCCGGTCTCCGGGGGCGCATCTGCTGCGCGCACACGGGTCGAGGGGGTATTGCGCGATCTGGGGCCGGGATTGGGCGATGTGGCGCTGCGCTGTTGTTGCTATCTGGAGGGGCTGGAAAGCGCCGAAAAGCGCATGGGCTGGTCGGCACGATCCGGCAAGATCGTGCTGCGCATCGCGTTGCAAAGGTTGAAACGCCATTATGAAACGCTGGGTCCGGGCAGTGACATGATCGGCTAGGGGCGGGTCAGCCCCCGACCAGCCACCCGACAGCATAGGCGACATTGGCGCAGATGAACCCGACCAACAGGGTTTCGCCAAGGGCACGGACAATATGTTCGCCCGATGTGCGCCAGCGCAAAAGGCCCAGCGCGGTCAATGCCAGATAGGTCGCGCCCGACGACAGGATCATAGTGGCAGTGTCTGCTTCCATCAGAAAATAGGGAATGAGGGGGATGATGCCGAACATGACAAAGGCCAGAAAGGTGATCATGCCCTTTAGGCTGGGCCGGTCCGGGCGCAAATGGCCACCCAGCCCTGATCCCATCAGCAGTCTGGCGCCGGTTTCGGGGTGACGGGCCAAAAGGCTGGCGGCCTGTGCGGCATCTGCGCCATCCATCCCGCCATCGGCCAGAAGCTGCCCCAGTTTGATGCGGGTGGCATCGGGAGAAGCCGCGGCCAGCGCCACATTCTGTTTGCGCCTTGTGGTTAACATGCCGGTTTCCGCACGCCCTGACAGGAATTCGCCCAACCCCATGCTAACCCCATCAGCGAACAGGTTGGCCAGACCGAAAACCAGCACTGCCAACCCGCCGATCGCGGCGGTGCCTTCGGTTTGCGCCCCGGCAAAGCCGGACACGATGGCAAAGGTTGTTACAATCCCGTCATTGCCGCCATAAACGATCTGTTTCAGGTAGGTTTGAATGCTGTTCATCTGGCTCTCCGGCTGGATATCAACAGGTTAGCCATTATATGCGAAAAATGGAATGGCGCGTTGCGCCGGTTTTATACCAGTTTCAAATCGCGCCCGATCATGGCGGCATGGGTGCGATTGCGTGCCCCCAGTTTGCGCGAGAGTGTTTTGACATGCAGTTTGACTGTTACCTCTTGGACATCAAGGTCGCGGGCGATTTCCTTGTTCGCCTTACCGTCGCAAATGCCGCGCAGCACATCCATTTCACGCGGAGTCAGCCGCATGGCGCGCCCCGCATCGCGGTCACCGTTCAAATAGGCGGGGGGGGCATATGTATCGCCAGACAGGATGATATGGATCGCGTTGACCAGCGTTTCGGGGGCCATATCCTTGGACAAAATGCCCTTTGCACCGGCGTTCAACGCCCGTCGGGCAATATCGGGCGGTGCGGTGCCCGACAGCATCGCCACCGGATGCGGCGCATTTTGTTTCACGGCAAGTTCAAGACTGTCGGGCAGGGTCATGCCGGGCATGGTGAAATCCAGCAACACCAGATCAAATGGCCCTTCCTGGCCAATGAACCGCAGGGCCGACGGCATATCGGCGCATTCCGTTACATCCATTGCACCCTTGGCGCCCAACAATGCCGCCACTGTCGCACGGACAAGTTCGTGGTCATCGGCAATCAGCAACCTGGGTGTTTTTGTCATTCCGTTTCCACCAAACTAACATTGATACTGCACAAGCGGGCTATCGCCCCGGTTTCGAAGTTTACTGCATACCCCTGATCAGTTTCTTAACAGCAGTTAGATATTATTTGGCCCGAACATCGAGGAGCCTAGCCCTTTGGATAGGTTACTCCTTAGCATAGGGGCGTAGACGGGATAAGCATTTTCGCATCATAGTTGCGTGAAACATCAACGAACGATCATCGAAAACCCGCTGTTTTCGATGATTCGAACCCAAATGCACGGAGCAAGCCATTGCCAAAACCCCATATCAAATTTGGATTGTCGTTTTCCGGTCCGGCGCTGGCGGGTATCGGTTTTGCGATCTTTGCCGGGGTGTCGATGGGCGCATATCCGGCCCTGTCTGACAATGTGCAACGGGGTGCGATCACCATTCCCCAGCCGGATATCGCCCCGAAAGGCACCGTTGTTTTGACCGTGACAGTCGCCGATGGCGCGCGCAGTCAACAGTATCTGTTTGACCGTGAAAACCTGCAATCATTGCCGCAGGATACGTTCAGCACCACAACGATCTGGACCGAAGGAATGCAAGAGTTTCAGGGGGTCCGCATTCACAAGCTGATGCAGGCCCTGAAGGTGGAACAGGGGATGCTGTCACTGACGGCTATCAATGATTATATGGTGGAAATGCCGGTTGCAGACCTGCGGGCGGACGGGGCGTTGATTGCCTATTTGCGCAATGGTGCCCCGATGACGGCCCGCGACAAGGGGCCGCTGTGGGTTGTTTTCCCATATGACACCGATCCGCAGTGGCGCACAGAAACTGTTTACGCACGTAGTGTATGGCAGTTGGACCGTATCGCCGTTGAACGCTAGGCTGGGGTGGCCATCCGGCCGATCACGACAGGCCCGAAACAGTCAGGCTGACACAAAAGACACTGCGCTGCGGCAAAGGAAACAACGAGCAAAGCCGCCAGATGACGCCTGTGGACCATCGACAAAACCCTGACACGCACCTGCCGGAAAAGGCCGGGCAAATTGATGCGGCAGCGCATGCGCAACAAGGCGAAATGCACATCCGTTGGCCACGTTTGCCTTTGTTCATGTTGGTTGCTGTTTTATCGCTGATGCTGGTGTTTGATACGGCGGTGCGGGTCAGCCGCCAGTTGGAAACCCTGCGCACATCGCGCAACGATAACCTGAACTATGTTGTGACCCAGCTAGAGGTCGAATCGCTGGATTTTAATCTGGCGGTGAAAAATGCCCAGCTCCGGCGGACCGGTCTGGGCCGCGAGGGAGGGACTGACGCGCCTGACGCCCTGCGCAAATCACAAAATGCCCTGCGTCACCTGCGCGTGCGGTTCGATATTTTCTATAGCAGGGTCAATATTTTGCGAAATGGTGTGGCTTATCGCACCATTCTTGCCTCGGGTGGTGACGGGGCATTGGATGTGCTGTTGAACTTTCTGGACAAAACCGTGCCGCTGATGGACGGGCCGGATGCAGATCTGATCGCCTATCTGCCCCGGCTAGAGGTGGAGCTGATTGCGCTGCGCTCCGTCACGCGCCAACTGGCGACACAGGCGATTGCCGCCAATGCCGCCACCGAGGAAAAGGGCCGCCAGGAAATTTCGCGTCTGTTGGGGCGGTTGGCATTGCAGTCCACCGTGTTGATTGCCTCTTTTTTGGCGCTGATGTTGATGCTGTGGCGGCTGTATCGGCAAAACAGGATGCGGGCGGTTGAAAATCGCGCCACCTCGGCGCGGCTGTCGACCATATTGGCGACCTCTCCTGATGCGATCATTGTGACCCGTGGCGAAGGGTTGATTACAGATGTAAATGCCGCCGCACAGGCCATGTTCGGGCTGACAGCAGAGGACGCCAAAGGCAAGTGGATCGGGCGTCTGGTCAAGGAGGGCCAGTTTGAAAGCAGTGAGCAGGATGGCAGCACCCTGTCCGGTTTCACCCCCGAAGTAGAGGCCGGAGCGCGATCAAACCTGCATCTGGTCGGACGCCGTGCGGGGGGTGGTTTTTTTCCGGTCGAACTGTCCACGGGCATTGCACAGCTGCGCAATGCACCGCATTGCGTGCTGTTTTTGCGCGATATTTCCGAACGGGTCACCGCCCGACGCGAGCTGGAGGAATCCCGTGATCAGGCACTGGCCGGGGAGCGTGCAAAATCGCGATTTATGGCGGTGATGAGCCATGAAATGCGCACGCCTCTCAATGGGATACTGGGCGTTCTTGATCTGTTGCACGAAAAGAAGGTCGACGCGGAAACGCGCGAATTTCTGGATGTGATGGAAGGGTCGGGTCAGGCGCTGCTGGGGCATGTGAATGATGTTTTGGACATCGCCCGGTTAGAAGCAGAAGGTGTGACCCTGCGCAAATCCGATTTCGATCTGGACCGCTTGGCGCGCACATTGATCGCCGGGCTTGCTCCGGCTGCCAAAGCACGCGGAAATACTCTGGAAATGGTTTGCTCTCCTGATCCGTTGGGGCGCTGGCGCGGTGATCCGGCGCGGCTGCGGCAGGTGTTGACCAATATTCTGGGCAATGCGGTGAAATTCACCCGTGACGGTCATATTGCTCTGGATTTGTCGCTTGTCACAAATCCTGACGGGTCTGCATGGCTCGAGGTGCAAATCACCGATACGGGGCGGGGGATCGCACCGGAGGCGCTGGAACAGGTTTTCGACGATTTCGTGCGGGTCGAATCCGAAAACGAACCCCAAGAAGAGGGCACCGGGCTGGGGCTGGGCATTGCCCGCCGGTTGGTTGTGGCGATGGGCGGCGAAATCGGCGCACAAAGCGAACATGGCGAGGGCAGCCTGTTCTGGATCAACCTGCCGCTGGATGCCCCAAACGACAGGCCCGCCGTGACCAAAGGGGCGGGCGATGCCGAAAACACCGCGGATCAGATCGCACGCCAAAAGGTGTTGATGGTCGAAGACAATGCCACGAACCGTTTTATTCTGCGTGAAATGCTGCGGCGCGAAGGGCAGGATGTGGTCGAAGCGGTCAATGGAATCGAAGGCGTGAAACAGGCCGAATCCCAATGTTTTGATTTGATTTTGATGGATATTTCCATGCCGTTGATGAACGGGCTGGATGCCACCCGTGCCATTCGCGCCGGTGACGGGCCATCGTCTGATGCACGGATTGTCGCCTTGACCGCGCATGTGATCGGCGATGATCGTGACCGCTATGATCAGGCGGGGATGGATGATGTTGCGACCAAGCCGCTGAACCTGAAAGGGTTGCGGCGGATTTTGGCAGGCAAGGCCACGACGCCGCAACCCGCACCGGAAACCAGGCTGGCGCTGCTGGATCAGGATGTGCTTTCCGGTTTGGCGGCGGCGATGTCGCGGGTGCGGCTGGTCACGCTGTTGCAGGGGTTTCTGGATGAGGGAAACGCCTTTGAACAGGCGCTGCCCGATTTGATCACGCAAGCCGAACACGCGGAAGAAACCGCAACAAAGGTGCATTACTTTGCCGGGCTGGCCGCCACATTGGGCGCTAGGCGGGTCCATGCGGCGCTGGTCGCGGTGGAAACCGACCTAAAGGCGCAAAACGTCGCGCAGGCACGCAAAGGTCTGGCAGAATTTGCGCCGCTTTGGCAGCTCACTCTGGAAAGAATACACAGCTATATGGTGTAATGGGCGGGTATTGCGGCGCTTGCCGCCATTGTCATTAATTATTTACCCAATTGTCACGAACCGGTGACGCTTTGCCGGTCAAACCCCCGTCAGACCTGATGGGGGAAATGATGCTGGTTTTTGACAACCTGACCAAGACGTTTGGCGGTAACACGGCCGTTGATAACGCCAGTTTTACGGTGGATCGCCCGATGATGTTGGGCGTGATTGGTGCATCCGGTGCGGGCAAATCCACCCTGCTGCGTATGATCAACCGTTTGACCGATGCCAGCAGCGGCGGCCTGACCTTTGAGGGGCGCGATGTGCTGTCCCTGACGGGGGCGGGCAAACGTGCATGGCAATCGCAATGCGCCATGATTTTCCAGCAGTTCAATCTGGTGGGGCGCATGGATGTGGTCAGCAATGTGTTGCATGGCACGCTGAACCGGCGTTCCACGCTGGCGAGCATGTTCAACCTGTATCCCCAGGCCGACATTGCCCGCGCCATTGATATTCTGGATCGTCTGGGCATTGCCCAACACGCGCCAAAACGGGCCGAGGCCCTGTCGGGCGGGCAGCAACAGCGCGTCGCCATTGCCCGCGCCCTGATGCAAGACCCGAAAATCATTCTGGCGGATGAACCGATTGCATCGCTGGACCCGATGAATGCGCAAATCGTGATGGATGCCCTGCGCCGCATCCATGACGAGGACGGGCGCACCGTCATCGCCAACCTGCACACGCTGGACACAGCGCGCCGCTATTGCGACCGCGTGATCGGAATGCGCCACGGCCGGATCGTGTTTGACGGCACCCCCGAACAACTGACCACGGGCGTCGCCCGCGATATTTACGGCGCAGATGGCAGTTTTACGGAATCCGCCACCAGCACCTCGATTGATGTGATCGCGCCGCCGCTGGCCGCGCCTGTGCCCGCCTGATCGCACCCCGAAACGACCCGAACATACCATTGAAACGACCATCGCAATCTGGAGAGAACCGATGAAAAATCTGATCGTTGCCCTTTTGACAACCACCGCACTGGCCGCCCCCGCGCTGGCCGAGGACATCAAGGAATTCCGCATTGGTATCCTTGGCGGTGAAAACGCACAGGACCGCCTGAACAGCAATGAATGCCTGCGCAAACGCACCGAGGACCTGCTGGGCGTTGAAACCAAACTGTTTGCCCCTGCCGATTACAACGGTGTGATTCAGGGCCTGCTGGGCGGCACCATCGACATGGCATGGCTGGGCGCATCCGGTTACGCCAAAACCTATCTGTCGGACCCCGAAGCGGTTGAACCCGTGCTGGTCAAGGTCAACAACGATGGCGGTTACGGTTATTATTCCATCGGTTTCGCCCGCAAGGACAGCGGCATCACCAAACTGGAAGACCTGAAAGGCAAGACCTTTGGCTTTGGCGATCCCAACTCTACCTCGGGTTTCCTGATCCCTTCGATCGAAATTCCGCAGGTCACCGGTTCGACCATGACCTCGGGGGATTATTTCGGCGAGGTTAAGTTTTCCGGTGGTCACGAGCAGACCATCGTGGGTGTGAACAACGGTGATTTCGACGGCGGCGTGACATGGGCCGATGGTCTGGGCGCATGGGAAGACGGGTTTAACTCCGGCGCGCTGCGCAAGGCCGTGGATGCGGGGCTGGTCGACATGAACGAGCTGGTGCAAATCTGGCAATCCAAGCCGATCCCCGAAGGCCCCGTTGTGCTGCGCAAGGCGCTACCCTCGGATGTTAAGGTCAAAATGACCGGGCTGATGGCATCGCTGAAATCCATGGACGAAGAATGCGCCTATGGCGTGTTGCAGGGCGAGGCCAAAGGGTTCATGCCGATCACGCATGACGCCTATGAGGTGATCATCGAGGCCCGCAAGTTGAAATCCAACTGATTGCGAAACGGCTGATCTGGCGGGCTGCGACAGGATCGTGGCCCGCCTTTACTTATGACCCAACCGCCCAAGGAACACCGGATGAGCGAGCAAGCCGCCGCAGAGATCCGCAAGGAATACCTTGCGATCCGCAGTAAGAAACGCAGCTACAACACTATTTTCATTGTGCTTTTTGTGGCGCTGATGGTGGCCGGATTTATCACCGCTGATGACCGCAACGCGGGCGGGTTCTGGGATGGATTGCACCGCCTGTTTGATTTCCCGGCCGAAGTGCTGGGCGAGGCGACGCAAAAGCTGGCCGAGCTTCCGGCGCATTTTATCCGGTTTTTGCCCGCGCTGATTGAAACATTGAATATTGCGGCTGCGGCCACCCTGTTGGGCGCGATGCTGGCGATTGTTGTATCGCTGTTATCGACCCGCGGATTGGCGATCTGGCCCCGCGCCATTCCGCTGTTTCGCCGCATGATGGATATCATGCGTGCGGTGCCGGAAATCGTGATCGCGCTGGTGTTGATATTCGTGCTGGGGGCGGGCCCGGTGCCCGCAATGATCGCCATCGCGTTTCACACCACCGGCGCATTGGGAAAACTGTTTTCCGAGGTGAATGAAAACGCATCCCTGAAACCGGTCGAGGGGTTGGAATCTGTTGGCGCGGGCTGGCTGCAACGGATGTTTCTGGGCGTGGTGCCGCAGGTCGCGCCCAATTATCTGTCCTATGCGCTGTTGCGGTTTGAAATCAACATTCGCGCCTCGGCGATCCTTGGCTTCGTGGGGGCGGGTGGCATCGGATACGAGCTGAAAAACGCGATGTCATGGGGCACGGGCAAATACGACGAGGCCGCCGCCGTGTTCATTCTGTTGTTCGCCACCATCGTCGTCGTCGATCAGATGTCGTCGGTCATGCGCGCGCGCCTGACCCATGGTCGCAAGATCCAAAATCGCACGTTGGAGGCCACGCTATGAGCGACGCAACCCTGAACCCGATGCATCATCTGCGTGCGGATGTGGCGCAGGTTCTGAAACGCAAGCGCCTGACAGCACTGGCCATTCCGGCGCTGATCATGGCCTATTTCATCTATGTTTTCCTTGCTTTCGATGTGGCGGGGCTGCGCGATCGCGCCAGCCTGAACAATGCGCGCACGCTGGTGGCCGACAGTTACAGTTACAAAACCCATGTGACCCGCGACATGCGGTCCGGTGATATGACCATCGCAATCGAGGGCGAGCGCAAGGGCACATACCCCGATGGCAAAGCCCCTGATTGGGTGGCATTGGGCGATGAAACTGTTGTGGATCTGGGGCAGGGGCATCTGGTGACGCTGGGGCCGCAGATCACCTATGTCATGCCTGATTACGGCGCCATCCACATCACCTCCGGCCGGGCCAACGGGGTGCAGGCCGAATTTCCCGGTGGTGTGGTGCCGGACTGGGCCAGCTATTCCAAATCGCGGCTGGCGATCACCACCGATGCAGGCCGTGTGAACGTGACCCGCACCAAGGCCGAGGTGTTCAAATACCAGCGCGGTTGGGAGCTGTTCTTTTTCACGCTTGACAGCCCCTATTACGGCCTGTCGGTGGCGCAGGTGTTTGCCCGTGCCACAGGGGGCGAGGCTGGCGCGATCTGGAATGATTTCTGGCACAACCAGATGTGGCATCACGATATGGTGGCGGGCGCGATTTTCGAAACCATTCTAATGGCGTTTCTGGGCACATTTGGTGCGGCGCTGGTGGCCTTGCCGCTGGCCTTTTTGGCGGCGCGCAATTTTGCACCGCTGATGGTGGTGCGCATGGCGGCGCGGCGGCTGTTTGATTTCTTTCGCGGGGTGGACGCGCTGATATGGACCATCGTTCTGGCCCGTGCCTTTGGCCCTGGCCCCTTGACCGGCGCATTGGCCATTCTGATCACGGATACCGGCAGTTTTGGTAAAATGTTTTCGGAATCTTTGGAAAATGTCGATGACAAACCGATCGAGGGCATCGCATCGACAGGGGCGAAACCGATGCAACGCTATCGGTTCGGGGTGATCCCGCAGATCATGCCGGTGCTGCTGTCGCAGGTGCTGTATTTTCTGGAATCCAACACCCGCAGCGCCACCATCATCGGCGCGATCACCGGCGGCGGTATCGGGTTGTTGTTGACGCAGGCGATGATCACCCAAAAGGATTGGGAGGAGGTCAGCTATTACATCATCCTTGTGATCCTGATGGTGATGCTGATGGATTGGCTGTCGGGGTTGCTGCGCACGCGGCTGATCAAGGGCGACGGGGGCGGGCATTGATGGCGCGCCTGTCCGAAACCCCGTTCATTCATTCCGAATGTGACATTGTCGCCAGTGATTTGGGGCGTTTTGTTGAAATCGGGCGGGGCAGCCGTATCGCCCATTCGCAGATTGGCGATTACAGTTATTGCGACCGCTACGCCGATATCGCCAATACGCAGGTCGGCAAGTTTGCCAATATCGCCAGCTTCACCCGCATTGGCCCCACCGATCACCCGATGCAACAGGCCAGCCTGCATCATTTCCTGTATCGGTCGGGTGATTACTGGGATGACACCGCGCGCGACGATGCATTTTTCGAACAGCGCCACGCGCGTATTGCCCGTATCGGCCATGACACATGGATCGGCCATGGTGCCGTGGTGCGGCCCGAGGTCACCATTGGACATGGCGCGGTGGTGGCTGCGGGGGCCGTGGTTACCCGCGATGTCGCGCCCTATATGATTGTTGCAGGGGTGCCTGCGGTGCCGCTGCGGGCGCGGTTTTCAGGCGCGATTGCCGACAGGTTGCTGGCGCTGGCATGGTGGGATTGGTCGCATGACCATTTGCGCGCCGCATTGGATGATTTCCGCCATATGCCGATTGAGGGCTTTCTGGAAAAATATCAGGGGTAGGGCGGTTTTGCGCTCTTACTCTGCTGCGATCTGTCCGGGTGATTGCATCGCGGCACCAATGAAACGCGCCCCTGCCTCGCCCGACAGATAGGCCAGCCGCCCGTTGCTGATTGTGGCCTCGATCACGCGGGTGCGGGCGTTGATCACCACCAGATCGGCGCGTTTTCCGGGGTTCAGCTGACCACGATCCGGCAGGCGCATGATTTCGGCGGGGGTCGATGAAATCATCGCCCAAGCCCGGGGCAGATCGCACAGCCCCCTGTCAATCAGCGCCCATGCGGCATTGGCCAGCGACGGGTAATGATAATCAGACACCAGCGCATCACACAGCCCGCGCTGTATCAGCACCGTGGCCGAAACATTGCCCGCCTGCGATCCGCCGCGCACCACATTGGGTGCCCCCATCACCACAGGATCGTTACAGCATTTTGCCAGCGAAGCGGCTGAACTGTGGGTGGGGAATTCGGCAATCCGTGCGCCCATCAGGCGGTATTGTTCGCGGGTTTCGCCATCGGGATCGTCGTGAGATCCGTAAATCACGCCCATCCGGTCGAATGCTTCGGCCATGGCGCACAGATGGCGGGGGATTTCGTCGCGCCGTGCCTGGGCGGCGTGCAGGCGGGCCATGAACACCTCGATGCTGGTGCCTTCGCGCATGGCCCAATCGGCCAGACGGTGCGGGGCGGTTTCGCCCATCTGGATCGCTTCGGGCAGGTGGTTGTTGAACACCACGTAATCCACGCCGTGCCGCGCCACAGCGGCCAGCAACTGGTCGCGGGTGTCGGGCAGGTGGGTTTCACAACGGATCTGCACCCGCAAATCAATCAGCGCATCATTGCGATAGGCATCCAGCTCCTGCAACACCAGTTGACAGAAATCGGGGCCGCGCAGCCCGCCTTCCCAGCTCCAGCATTGGGCCAGCCATGCGGTGGTGATGCCATTGGCGGCCGCGTCGCGATCGGTCGCGTGCAGACCCGAGCGCACCGGAAACGGTGCCGAAGGGCGCGGCGCGATGTGGCGTTCGAACGCATCGCCGTGCATGTCGATGATACCGGGCAGCACCAGATAGCCGCGCAGGTCGACCTCGGGGAGGGGGCCACGCGTGATCCGGCCATTGGCCAGCGCGACCGACCGGCGTTGCATTTCGCCATCACGAAGGATGTCAGCGCCGGTCAGGCGCATGGGGGGCAGCGGAAAGGGCATATCAGTAACCTGCTCGTGGCTTTTGCTGCTGGATAGCCTGCGAATGTATCGGGGACATGACGCAGGGGCAGTTTTTTGCTTTTATTCCGGTGCCATGGTCAGGGTCACGCGGTCCCCCGCAAACCATGTGGTGCCCTGCTCGATCGGCTGGCCGTCAGGGTCGATATTGATGCCAAAGGTGCGCAGCAGCGGCGCGCCCTCGGCCAGGCCCAGATGCAGGGCCTGTGTGGCGCTGGCGCGTTCGGCGGTGATGCGGGTTTGCGCGCGGGTGTAATCGGCGATGCCGCATTGGCGCAGCGATTGCGTGACCGATGTGAGCTGTTGCAGGGACGCGGCCAGATCGGGCAGGCGGGCGGCGGGGAACAGGCTGATGAAATGCGCCAGTGGCGATCCCTCGGACAGGGACAGCCCTTCGTATACCACCACAGGATCGCCGGTTTGCAGGGCAAGGTTTGCGGCCTCTTGCGCATCACATGGGCGGGTTTCGATGCGCAGCACCTGCTTTTGCGGCGTGCGCCCGGTGGCCATGATGTTCTGGTGAAACCGCACCCGCCGCCCCAGCGGGTAATCCGTGGGGCTGGCCGCGACAAACACCCCGGCGCCACGGCGCGACCTGACCAAACCGCGATCAGACATATCAGACAGGGCGCGGCGCACCGTGTGGCGGTTGACCCCGAACCGGCTGGCCAGTTCGGATTCAGTCGGCAGTTTGTCGCCCGCCTGATAATGCCCCTGCGCGATTTCGGTCTCCAGCGTGGCGGTGATGTCTTTCCAGATCGGGGTGCGGGGCATGTGTCACCTAAAATTCACAATTCTGGGGCTTGTGGCATTGCGCGCATCAGCCCTATGATTTGTCTAGTTGTATAGTAAGCTAGACAAATCGGCAAGGTGTCTAATGACCATGATGAATACGGAAAATTCGGCGCGACAGGCATGGATGGGGCTATTGGCCCGTGCGCCCGCTGCGCGTCTGGCGGCACTGATTGACGGGGCTGGCACGATGCCCGCGTTCGACTGGCTGCGGGTGCCCGAAATCGGCGGCGTCATGGTGCGGGGCCGGGCGGGGGGCACCGGCGCGCCGTTCAATCTGGGCGAAATGACGGTGACGCGCTGTGCCCTGCGCCTGTCTGGCGGGCAGGTCGGGCACGGCTATGTGCAGGGCCGCGACAAGACCCACGCAGAGCAGGCCGCGCTGGTTGATGCCCTGATGCAAACCGACCGTGCCGCTGATCTGCGCGCCAAAGTGTTGACCCCGCTGCAAAATACCCGTGACAGCGCCGCAACCACCCGCGCAGCCAAGGCCGCCGCCACCAGGGTGGAATTTTTCACCATGGTCAGAGGAGAGGATTGATGGATCAACAGGCCCTGACAGGCGGGTTTACCGCACCGCCGCAACAATCGGCCCATGCGTTTCGCGCCGCGTTGAACGCGATGGCGCGCCCCGGAACCATCGAACATATCAGCGGTGGCAGCGCCCCCGCGCCGGTGTCACCCGCCGCCGCAACCCTGTTGCTGACGCTGGCAGATGGCGAAACGCCTATCTATCTGGCCCCCGGCCATAACAATGCCGCGATGCGTGATTGGGTGGCGTTTCATCTGGGCGCGCCCCTGTGTGATCGGGCGCAGGCGGTGTTTGCGCTTGGCGATTGGGATGCGCTGTTGCCGCTGTCGGACTACCCGATTGGCACCGCCGAATACCCTGATCGCAACACGACGCTGATCGTGGAAATGCCTGCGCTGGCGGCGCGTGGGGCCATGCTGACCGGCCCCGGAATTCAGGATAAGGCGCTGATATCCCTTCCGGAAATTGCGGCATTTCAGGCCAATCATGCCCTGTTTCCGCTGGGTTTGGATTTCTATTTCACGGCGGGCACTCAGATCGCGGCGCTGCCGCGTTCCACCCGTGTTTCGGAGGGCAAATAGATGTATGTTGCCGTAAAGGGTGGCGAGCGCGCCATCGACAATGCCCATGCGTGGCTGGCCGAAGAACGGCGCGGTGACCCCGATGTGGCCGAGCTGTCACTGGGTCAGATCCGCGAACAACTGGCGCTGGCCGTCAACCGTGTGATGGCCGAAGGCTCACTCTATGATCCTGATCTGGCGGCGCTGGCGATCAAGCAATCACGCGGTGATCTGATCGAGGCGATTTTCCTGATCCGCGCCTATCGCACAACCCTGCCGCGCATCGGCCATTCAACACCTGTGGATACCGGTAAAATGGCCTGTGATCGCCGGGTGTCGGCCACCTTCAAGGATGCGCCGGGCGGGCAGGTGTTGGGACCGACCTTTGATTACACCCACCGCCTGCTGGATTTCGCATTGGCCGCCGAAGGGCTGGTGCCGGATGCGCCGCAGGGCGAACCCGATCAAACCCCGATGCCGCGCATCACCGAATTCCTGAACCGCGACGGGTTGATCCAACCCGAAACCACCAGCGATACGGTGCCGCCTGATATGACCCGCCAGCCGATGGAATACCCCGCATCCCGTGCGCTGCGCCTGCAATCGCTGGCGCGGGGCGACGAGGGGTTCGTGCTGGGCATGGCCTATTCCACCCAACGCGGATACGGGCGCAACCACCCGTTTGTGGGTGAGCTTCGCATTGGAACCTGCTCTGTTGAAATGGAAATTCCGGAATTGGGTTTCGCCGTGGATATTGGTGAAATCACCCTGACCGAATGCGAAACCGTGAACCAGTTCACCGGATCGAAAACCGAACCGGCGCAGTTCACCCGCGGTTACGGACTGGTGTTCGGCCAGACCGAGCGCAAGGCGATTTCCATGGCGCTGGTCGATCGCGCCCTGCGATGGGAGGAACTGGGCGAAGACAACCTTGGCGCCCCGGCGCAGGACGAGGAATTCGTGCTGGCCCACGCCGATAACATTCAGGCGACCGGATTCCTGGAACATATCAAACTGCCGCATTACGTCGATTTTCAATCGGAATTGGAACTGGTCCGCAAATTGCGCGCCGAGGTGCAGATGACCACAAAGGAGGCCGCAGAATGAGTATGCCATCGCAGGATCAGGCCTATAATTTCGCCTATCTGGACGAACAGACCAAACGTATGATCCGCCGTGCGATTTTGAAAGGCGTGGCAATTCCCGGCTATCAGGTGCCCTTTGCCAGCCGCGAAATGCCCATGCCCTATGGCTGGGGCACGGGCGGGGTGCAGGTGACGGCGGCCTGCCTGACGCCGGATGACAGGCTGAAAGTGATCGACCAAGGCGCGGATGACACCACCAACGCCGTGTCGATCCGCAAGTTTTTCCAACGCACGGCGGGGGTCGCGGTGACCGAGGCCACCATTGATGCCACCGTCATTCAAACCCGCCACCGCATCCCCGAGGCGCCGCTAAACAGGGATCAGATCCTTGTCTATCAGGTGCCGATCCCCGAACCGCTGCGGTTTCTGGAACCACGCGAAACGGAAACCCGTAAAATGCACGCGCTAGAGGAATACGGGCTGATGCATGTAAAACTGTATGAGGATATCGCCCGCCACGGCCATATCGCCACCGCCTATGCCTATCCGGTCAAGGTGGAGGGGCGTTACGTGATGGACCCGTCGCCGATCCCGAAATTTGACAACCCGAAACTGGAAATGGCCGCGCTGCAACTGTTTGGCGCGGGGCGCGAACAACGGATTTATGCGATCCCGCCCTATACAAAAGTGGTCAGTCTGGATTTTGCGGATCACCCCTTTGATCCGTCAAAGGCCGATCATCCCTGCGATCTGTGCGGGGCCGATCACAGCTATCTGGACGAGGTGATCACCAATGATCAGGGGGCGCGCATGTTCGTTTGCTCTGACACCGATTATTGCGCGGGGCGTCAGGCGTCAGGCCACCATGGCCGTCTTTCCCCGCAGGAGGATGCCGCATGACCCCGCTGTTTTCTGTGCGCGACCTTAGTAAATATTACGGGGCGCGGATTGGTTGCGCCAACGTGAGTTTTGACCTCTATCCCGGTGAAGTTATGGGGATTGTTGGTGAATCCGGCTCCGGTAAATCGACCTTGTTGAACGCGATGGCGGGGCATTTTGCACCCGATCAGGGGCAGGTGATGTTTGACACCCGTTTGGACGGGATGCGCGATACGGTGACCATGTCGGAACCCGAACGCCGCATGTTGTCGCGCACCGACTGGGCCTTTGTGCATCAACATGCACGTGACGGTTTGCGCATGAATGTCAGCGCGGGCGGCAATGTGGGTGAACGGCTGATGGCGGTGGGTGCGCGCCATTATGGCGACATCCGTGCGCAGGCCACCGATTGGCTGGACCGTGTGGAAATAGCCCAAGACCGGATGGACGACCGCCCCACGGCGTTTTCCGGCGGCATGCAGCAACGGTTGCAGATTGCGCGCAATCTGGTGACGGCACCGCGTTTGGTGTTCATGGATGAACCCACAGGCGGGTTGGATGTGTCCGTGCAGGCGCGATTGCTGGACCTGTTGCGCGGTTTGGTGCGCGAAATGGGTCTGTCGGCGATCATCGTGACCCATGATCTGGCGGTGGTGCGGCTGTTGGCGGATCGGCTGATGGTGATGAAATCGGGCCATGTGGTCGAACAGGGGCTGACCGATCAGGTCTTGGACGATCCGCAACACGGCTATACGCAATTGCTCGTTTCCTCGGTCTTGCAGGTATAAGATGATGATAGAACTGAACGATGTCTCGAAAACTTTTACCCTGCACAATCAGGGGGGCGCGGTCATTCCGGTGATTTCGGGGGCGCATCTGCGGGTGATGCCCGGTGAATGCGTGGCGCTGACCGGCAATTCCGGCGCGGGGAAATCCACGCTGATGCGGATGATTTACGGCAACTATCTGGCCAGCGGGTCGATCATGGTGGGGGATACGGATGTCGCCAGCGCCACCCCGCGTGAGGTCCTGCAACTGCGCCGCGAGGTGCTGGGCTATGTCAGCCAGTTTTTGCGCGTGGTGCCGCGTGTGCCCACCATCGAGGTGGTGGCCGAACCGCTGCTGGCGCTTGGCACGGATCGTGAGGTTGCATTAAGTCATGCCCGCAACCTGTTGTCAAGGTTGAATATTCCCGAAAGGTTATGGGCATTGTCGCCGACCACGTTTTCGGGGGGCGAACAGCAGCGGGTCAATATCGCACGCGGCTTTGCCCATGATTTTCCCGCGCTTTTGCTGGATGAACCCACCGCCAGTCTGGATGCGCAAAACCGCGATGTGGTTTTAACCCTGATCGAGGAAGCCAAGGCGCGCGGCGCGGCGATCATCGGGATTTTCCACGATCTGCCTGCCCGCGAACGGGTGGCGGACCGGGTGGTGGATGTGTCGAAATTTACCCCCGAGAGGGTGGCGTGATGGCGGGTATTTTCGCCATTGTCGGCCCATCGGGCGTGGGCAAGGACACAGTGATTGACGCGGTTTGCGCCGCTGCGCCCGATGTGGTCCGCATCCGCCGCAGCATCACCCGGGCCAGCGACGCGGGCGGCGAGGATTTTGCGGGTGTCAGCGAGGCAGAGTTCGACGCCGCTGTCAGCCGCGGCGATTTTATCCTGCATTGGCAGGCACATGGTATGCGATACGGGGTGCCGCGCAGGATGCTGGATCTGGCCGGTCAGGGCAAGGCGGTGCTGTTCAATGGCTCGCGTGCGATGCTGGCCGATGCGGTGCGGGTGCTGCCGCAGCTGCGGGTGATCCATCTGACAGCACGGCCAGACATACTGGCGCAAAGGTTGGCGGATCGTGGCCGTGAAACCCCTGACGAAATCGCCAAACGGCTGGCGCGGGCAGATCTGGCGCTGCCCGATGGGCTGGATGTGGTCGAAATCGACAACTCAGGCCCGCTGGAAACAGCGGTAAGCGCATTTCTGAACGCGGTTCAGCCGGTCAGGGCATAGCGATGCAACAGGTGAAACATGCCATCTGCGGCCTCGCCGAACAGGCACAGGCTGTTGACCCGAAACGGGCAGGGCAACAGCGGGGAGAGGGCAGGGCGCAGAGCATCCGCGACCCGCTGCACATCGGTTTTGGGCAGCTTGCCGGTCAGGGTCAGGTGAAACCGGAATTCATCCATCACATAGGGGTAACCCCATTTGGTCAGGTTCTGATCCTGCGCGGGGGTCAGGCCAGCGGCGCGCCGGCGTGCCAGTTCATCGGGCAGGGCAGGGGCGCGGTGATGATCCAGAGCTTGCACCACGTGGCCCGCCATCGCCGCCAGTGCGGCAGTGTCGCCCGATGGTGTCAGCGCCAGAAAACGGCCCAAGCGGTGCAGCGTCAGGCCGTCCATTGTCGCGGGGCGCAACCGGCTCGCCAGATCAGCCAGATCTTGCGCCAATGCGGCGCGGCTGCTGCCGTTCGCCAGCCGGAACGGTGGTTTGATGGTGCCGTGAAACCCGTATTTGCGCGGGGTTGCGGTGATATCGGCCACGGGCAACGGCAGGCCCGCCAGTTCGGGATGCGCCCGCGCCACGCCCGCCGCCGCATCCCATCCCAGCCAGGCCGCCGCAAAATAGGCCAGATCGCCGGGTTCCGGCGCGTAATACACTGCGTAACGGTTGAATTCTGTCATGCTGCCATCTGTGCAATACCAAGATCACAGAGAGGTGACAGCCTGACCGCCGCAATGCAAGCCCTGCCCGAAATGATCCACATGATCCACGACCGGAGAGAGAGATGACCGCCACAACCCTAACCAACGCCACCCTAGTTCTGGCAAATGAAACCCTGCGCGGCAGCATTCGCATTGAAAACGGCATGATCGCGGCGATTGATCCGGGCAACAGCGCCGTGGCAGGGGCGCAGGATATGCAGGGTGATCTGCTGATCCCCGGTCTGATTGAATTGCACACCGACAATCTGGAACGTCATATCCAGCCACGGCCCAAGGTCGACTGGCCCCATGGTGCTGCCATTCTGGCCCATGATGGTGAACTGGCCAGCACCGGGATCACCACGGTGTTTGATGCGATGCGGGTGGGGTCTATCCCGTCAGGCGCGGGGAAATATGCGCCCTATGCACGGGCTTTGGCATCGGAATTATGGCAGTTGCGGGCGGCGGGCGCCCTGCGCATCAGCCACTTCCTGCACCTGCGCGCCGAGGTATGTTCAGAAACGCTGGAACCCGAGATGGCCGAGTTCGGCCCCGATGACCGCGTCGGGATCGTCAGCCTGATGGACCATACACCGGGGCAACGTCAGTTTCGCGATCTGTCGAAACTTAAATCATATGTGCAGGGCAAACATGCGATGTCGGACCCTGAATTCGATGCGCACGTGGCGCAATTGCATGATCTGCGCGAACGCAATGGCACCCGCCACGAAGCCGCCGCCGTCGCCGAGGCCCGCCGTTTCGGTGCGGTGCTGGCCAGCCATGATGACACCACCGCAGATCATGTCGCCCAAAGTGCTGCCCATGGCATCACATTTGCCGAATTCCCGACCACGGTCGCGGCGGCGCAGGCCTGCCGTGACCATGGCATTGCGGTGATGATGGGCGCGCCAAACCTGATCCGTGGTGGCAGCCATTCCGGCAATGTGGCGGCGCATGAGCTGGCCGCACTGGGGCTGCTGGATATTATCTCGTCCGACTATGTGCCCTCGGCGCTGCTGACATCGGCGTTTTTGCTGGCGGATATGTGGGACGATCTGCCCCGCGCCATGGCCACCGTAACATCCGCCCCCGCGCAGGCCGCAGGGCTGGTTGATCGCGGGCGGATTGCCACGGGCCTGCATGCCGATCTGGTGCGGGTGTCCCGCATCAACGGGACGCCCGTGGTGCGCGGGGTTTGGTCGCACGGGCGGCAGGTGGGATAGGAAAACAGCACAAGGATCACCATCGCACAGCCCAACAGCCAGCCCCCAAAGGGTAAAACCTGTGCCTGCTCCCCGAGGCTCCCCCATTCATACCGAGGGATTGCGGGTGTGGTTTTCTTATTCTTCGACCACGGCATCGAAAAGGGCATGACCACATGGGTTGAAATCGACATGCCGCTTTCGACGGGGGAATGACCATGCCACATTGGCCGAAACATAATTGAAAGAACTGTCGGCGTGGCTTGCCGCGTCAAGCGCCGACGAAAAGTCAGCTAGGGGCTATAAGATTGTTTATGGCCCCTATGGGCAGCTTGTGGCCTGCGGGCTGGACGACGTGCCGCTCGACCTGTCGGAAGCCGTCGCTGCGGGCTGTCTGCCCTTGCTGGTAGCCCATGACGTGCCCGCGGCGCCGCTTGTGGCACCGCAGGCGCAGGCCAAGCTAGATGAACGGGCCGCGCATATTGTGTGGCTGTCAGGGGCCGCGATTTCCGACCCGCTGCGGGGCTTTCCGGCCTGTCAGGTGGTTCGGGTCGCCCAAGGGCAAACCCTGCGCCAAGCGGCTGTTTCTGCGGGCGCTGACCCCGACGCCGACCGCTTGATTGTGGGCACCCCCGCAGGCTGTTTCTAACGATCTTCCTTGGGCCACTTGGAAGCTAACTGACCTCCGTTGCAGCAATGCTTCGGGGGTCTTTTTTCGTCGCGTTTGTCGTGTATGTTCGAAGCAAAAGCAGGAGCGAAAAATGCGTCTAATCGACCCCCGAAATGGCAAACAACTAACTTTAGACGTAGATTTGGCGCAGCGATGGGCGAAAGAATTTTCGAGTTTGTCAAACGATGATTGCGAACACGAACGAAAAGAACTTCGTCGGGGTCAAAACAAGGGCGGGAATCCAGTTATCCGAATGCAGTGTTTAGATTGCGGCCTGCGAGTTGGGAACGCGATCAAGCCGCCGCCAAACGCCGAAGAACTTAACGGTTTTGACGATGTAATGCACGACGCTTATCTAGCCCGACGAAATTCGTCATTGGAGCATATCTGCTTTGGCATTTCGCGGTATGGGCGAGTGAATCCCTCAACCATGAAATTCCCTCGTTGGACAAGCCCAAGGTAGCCCAACCGCCTGTAGACTGCCTTCTGGTCTACAAAGCGATACCGGGTAATGTTCTTGAATACCGCATAGTGATCAGGCGGCAGTTCATCGACGCCCAGAAGGTCGCACCAAATACGCTTTATGACCTTATGGGAGAGGTTCTCGAAGTACCCTTTAATATCCAGTGCAACGGCCACACAGTCGCCCAGTCGATCAACCTCGTCAAAGGCGTCTTTGGCAAAGTCGATATTGCACTTTCCACCGTTCGATCCGGGCTTGGGAATTTGGCGGTAGGCAATAGGACAGTCGGATATGCCCATGTCGGCAAGGCGCTGTTCATATAAAACCGCAAGTTTCCGCCGGTAGTGAGCAAAAATATACGCGTCTCGTCTTGCGCCGTAACGTATCGGACGGGACTTTTTCTCGGGCTTGCCCGCACGCCCCTGTTCGATGCCCTGGACAATCGGATGACCCTTGAGCGGCCCGCCCTGTTGGTGCTGGATACCTTGGCCGACTTCTTCGGCGGCAATGAGAACGACCGCGCACAGGCACGGCAGTTTATCGGCATGTTGCGCGGGCTTGCTATCCGGCACGACTGCGCCGTGCTTTTGTTGTCGCACCCGTCGGTTGCAGGTATTTCAAGCGGCGTCGGTTCTAGCGGTTCGACGGCATGGAACAACAGCGTGCGTTCGCGTCTCTATCTGTCGCGGGTCACAGGCGAAGACGGATACGAACCGAACCCTGACGCTCGGCGGCTAGCCGTCAAGAAAAGCAACTATGGGCGTATCGGCGCGGAAATCCTGTTGCATTGGGACAAGGGCGTGTTCGTGGCCGAAGAAATGCCCACACGGGCCGAACACTACGCTATGGGCTGGAAGCGCCCCTTTTGAGGGGGCGCAGCCCAAGAAGACCAATTCACGGCCCCAACTGTGGGCAGGTAGAAAGGATCGAAGGCAATGTATGTTCACGACGCGCTGACACACGGAAGGCTAACCGAACTTTTCGACATGGCCGAAGACGCCATACTTGCACGCGGGTTCTATTCGCCCGACGTGGTGGAACAGCTAATGTTTGACCGCTATATGTATTTCGTTTCAGCGCACCTATCGGGTTGCACGCAGTATCTTGCAACCGAAGAACGGTGCGCGGGCGAAAGCTTCATTCTGGAAATGTGCGACAAGTTCGGCGCGACAAAGTTCATGCGGCACAGTTACAAGATGGCCGAACAACTCATGGCGCAGCCCCGCTTTTACTTCCCCAACTTTGAGCAAATGGCGACCGCCGAATATCTGGACATGCTCAACAGCATTGAAGACGTAGAATGGTTGCGCTTTAGCGGCTTGGTGCTATTCGCCGTCGCGCATATTCCCGGCGCACGTAGCGACATGCGGCGGGTTCTGCGCCGACGCGGCATTGACGGCGGCGAAAGGTATATCCCGACGCTTGTAGCCGACGAAGCTATGAACCAACGTATCCGGGCGGTGCAGGGTTTGCCCCCTGTGGGCAAAGGTCGCAAACGCATCCGCAAGCAAGCCTGAAACCACTTGGCGGAGTGATTATCCGCCGCACTTCGTTGAAACGACGTAGTATTTTTGCATCGCATCTATCCTACTAACAATTGACTCATAGAATTGGCGTGACCGGCCAAGCGGACCACGTGGTGCCCCGTTCCCACTGCGAGGACGTGGGTATCGGCGTCTTTGATCCGTCCAACCTTCAGTATCTGTGCACGTCCTGCCATTGGCCCTCTACCAGCTTGTGCACAGCGCCGCGCGGCGCGAGTTCCGCACCATCACGGCGGGGGACAGCACGGTAACCGATGCGCGGGCCGTGGAGCATTTCACGGATTGCCGGAACCCCATGCCAACCGTGGAAGCGAACGAGCGGGTGTGCGACCGGATGGAACACCACGAGGATGCGATAGCAGCGTGGTTGATGGACTTTGCGGAGAGCAAGGATAAGGCCCGCTACCGTGTTTTTGAGAAGCAATACCTTGCCCTGTTCGATCAGTGTTTGGACGAAGTGTTGCGGAAAGACGAAATTTGAGACCCGCGCATATTTGCGCGAGGGGGGGTGAAAAAATGCGCGAGGGGGGGGGCAAATATGCGCGAGGGGGGGTGCATTTTTTCACCCCCCTGAACAAACCTATAGAACACATTTAGAGAACACACTTAAAGAACACCCCGGCGGGCCGCTGGCCCACCGTCAGTTTCCAGTTCGGTGTTCTGCAAAAGTCAATTCGATCTATCGTGGTTCCACTGCCCTACCTGCCAGCGGCGCAGCCGCATCGGTTCTACCAGCGCCGCAGGCGGATAGCCCTATCAGCGGCGCAGCCGGTCCTATCCGCCACGGGGGCCGCAGGCCCATAGCGCTGAGAGCCGCTGAGAGCGCCGCTAGAGGGCCTTCTCGCATGCCCCGGGTAGATGACCCTACCAAAAGGGCCTAACGGCCCTGTGCGGGGCCTTACAGAGCTTCTGGCATTTTTCGCCCGTTCGGGCGTGGTTCGCTGGCCTGCATGTGGCCCCGCAAGCGTAAGCCGCAGGCGCGTGGCCGGGGCGATTTGAAAAACCAAACGTGTATTATACGTGTACGAGTTAAAAATTTTGCATTAAAAACAGTAACTTACAGGGTTTTGTGGCGGAGAGACAGGGATTCGAACCCTGGGATCCCTTGCAGGATCAACGGTTTTCGAGACCGCCCCGTTCGACCACTCCGGCACCTCTCCGCGGGGATCTTGGTGGAGCGGCGTTTAGACCGTCTGGCAGGCAAGGGCAAGGGGGCAATTGCATGTTTTCCGCCGAGTTTTCGCAAGGGGCGTTGCAAGGGCGCGCAAAAGGCATAGTTTGTTGGCAATGCACCGCAAAAGGAGAGTGCCATGCACGCGCCGATACGAAAGATCCTGACCATTTTTGCATTTGCCATTGTGGCGATGAGTCTGGGGCGGGGTGCCGATGCGGCGGCGGATCGCGATAAGGTAGACGCCTTTCTGGAAATCACCGGGTTCGACGTGGCGATTGAATCGCTGACATTGGCGGCGGGGGATGCGCCTGCGATGCTGGGCATGGAGGCGTCTGACTTTGGCGCGGATTGGTCGCGTGTGGCGGGGCAGGTGTTTGATGTGGCGGTGATGCATGACATGGCTGCCTCTATTCTGGAGCAGGCGCTGGAGCCTGATCTGCTGGACCATGCGGCGGGGTTTTATGCCTCGGATCTGGGGCGGCGGTTGGTGCAGGTCGAAAACGAAAGCCACATGCGCAGCGACAAGGATGTGCGGCGGGTGGATGGTTCGGAACTCATCGCCGATATGCTGCGCGACAGCGACCCGCGGTTGGAAATCCTGAAACGAATGAACAAGGCCGTGGATGCGGGCGGGGCATCGGTGCGCGCGATCGAGGAAATTCAGGTCCGGTTCCTGATGGCCGCAGCGGCGGCGGACGTGATCCGCCTGAAGGTGGACGAGGGCGCGTTGCGGGCCCGCATGGCCGAGGGGCGCGATGCGATGCGGCGGCAGATGATGGCGTCATCGCTGGCCAGTTCAGCCGAGGTTTACGCGGGCTTTACCAATGACGAGCTAGAAGAATATACATCCGCATTGGAAGACGAACGGATGCAAACGGTGTATGAATTGATGAATGCGGTGCAATACGAAATTATGGCCAACAGGTATGAACGGCTGGCGGTGAAAATGGCCGATCTGCATCCGGGGCAGGAGCTGTGATCCTGCGCCGTTTTGCCGGTTTTGTTGCTGCGCTCTGCCTCATGGCTGGATTGGCGCGGGCAGGTGATGCGGAACTGGCGGAACTGGAAACTGCGCTTGGCCTGCCACAGATTATTGCGGTGATGCAGGACGAAGGGCGCGCATATGGTGCGGATATTGCGCAAACCATGTTGCCGGGCGGGGCATCGCCGCGCTGGACCGCGCTGGTCAACCGCATCTATGACGCCGACAAAATGACAGCGGTTGTCAGCGACGGGTTCCGCACGGCCATGGGGGACACCGATACCGCGCCCTTGCTGGCGTTTTTCCACAGCGATACGGGCAAGGAAATCGTGCGGCTGGAAGTGGCAGCGCGGCGTGCCTTTATCGACGAATCCACCGAGGCCGCAGCCCGTGTGGCATTTTTGGACATGCCCGAAAACGACCGGTTCCTGAAAGCCGTCAGCGAATATATAGACGTGAACGAACTGGTCGAATTCAATGTCGTGGGCGGGATGAATTCGAATTACATGTTCTATCGCGGCCTGATCGAAGGCGGCGCGGTCGAGATGGACGAGGCGGAAATTCTGGCCGATGTCTGGTCCGAAGAGGAAGCCACCCGCAGCGACACCCGCGAATGGATGTTCGCGTTTTTGCTGATGGCCTATCGCCCGCTGGACGTGCAACAGATCGAGGCCTATACCGCGCTGTCACGCACCCCCGAAGGTGCGGCGCTGAACCGTGCGCTGTTTGCCGGATTTGACCGGATGTATTCGGAAATATCGCTGTCACTGGGGCTGGCCACGGCACAGATGATGGGCGGCGAGGACCTGTAGCAAGGGCACACTGCACCGGCAGTCACGGCTGCGCAGCGGCGGCGAACCGGCGACGACACAGTGGGGGAAACCCCCTTGACTTGCCCCGCGGATCAATGGATAAGCCCGCATCCTGACCGGGCAACCGGTGCGGGAATGGAATCAATTATGTAAATGACGCTCCGACCGGGGCGCGCTGTTCGAGGCGGGCAAGATGTGGCGAAGGCTGCAAATGTCCATGAACTCCCGACCGGGGGCCACAGAACGCGGCAAACAAAGGAAGATCAAGATGTTCGCAGTCCTCAAGACTGGCGGCAAGCAGTATAAAGTTCAATCCGGTGACGTTCTCCGTGTTGAAAAACTGGCCGCAAACGCAGGTGAAACCGTTCAATTCAACGACATTCTGATGCTGGGTGGCGATGCCCCCGTTGTTGGCGTGCCTTTCGTTGCCGGTGCCGGTGTGCAAGCCGAAGTGATCGACCAGATCAAGGGCGAAAAGACCATCAATTTCGTCAAGCGTCGTCGTAAACATTCGTCCAAACGCACCAAGGGCCACCGTCAACAGCTGACCCTGCTGCGTGTGACCGACATTCTGGCCAATGGCGCAGATAAATCCGGCGTTCAGGCAGCTGTCGGTGCCGGTTCGGTTGCCGGTGTGGCTGTTGCCGCTGCCGCTGCTTCGGAAAAGCCCGCCAAGGCAGAAAAAGCAGCCAAGCCCGCCAAAGCAAAGGCCGCCAAGGCCGATGCACCTGCTGGCGCGGACGACCTGAAAAAGCTGTCGGGCGTTGGCCCCGCACTTGAGAAAAAACTGCACGAGAACGGCGTGACCACTTTCGCCCAGATCGCCGCATGGACAGATGCAGACATCGCCGAGATGGACGAAAAACTGTCCTTTAAGGGTCGCATCGAGCGCGAAGGCTGGGTTGCCCAAGCCAAAGATCTGGCTTGATCGCCGCAGCAGCATAGGAGAGATACACAATGGCACATAAAAAAGCTGGCGGTTCATCCCGCAACGGTCGCGACTCTGCTGGTCGCCGTTTGGGCGTAAAGCTCTACGGTGGTCAAAAGGCGATCCCCGGTAACATCATCGTGCGTCAGCGCGGCACCAAGTGGTGGCCGGGCGAGGGCGTTGGCCTGGGCAAGGATCACACCATCTTTGCAACGGTCGAAGGCCACGTGACCTTTCACAAAGGCCTGAAAAACCGCACCTTTATTTCGGTTCTCCCCGCGGCGGAGGCCGCAGAGTAAGCCGACCTTAAAGTTTTGCGCATAAGGGGATCGGCATAACCGCCGGTCCCTTTTTCTGTTTCGCTGATGTCGATTGACAGCACCGGCCGGAGGAGCGGCCCGCCATCATTTCGCCAGATGCCTGTTCAAGAGTATCATCTGCCACAAAGGAGATGCGGCATGAAGTTAGATACCATCACCGACCAACCCGTGATCGAAGCCGAACGCTGCGATCTGCGCCCGCTGCGCCTGTCCGACATTGGCATGATCGAACTATATGCCAGTGACGAGCGGGTGGCGCGCATGACCACGTCGATTCCGCACCCCCTGCCGCCCGGTTCCACCGAGGCGTTCATCAAACGCAGTCTGGCACCCGGCCATGAGGAATGCGTTTGGGTGATGGATGCCAAAAAATCTGGCGGGGCTGAACTCAAGGGTTTGATTTCGCTTACGCTTTTGGATGATGATCAATGCGAGGTCGGCTATTGGGTCGCGCCTGCATTCTGGAATACCGGCGTTGCCAGCCGCGCAGTTGATGCGCTTTTGGTGGCCAACCCGCTGAAATGCCGCACGGCTTTTGCCACGGTGTTTCAGGAAAATACCGCATCGGCCCGTGTGCTGACCAATTGCGGTTTCGAATATCTGGGCGATGCCGAAAAATTCTCGGTTGCGCGCAATGCATCGGTCCCGACTTGGACCTATATGCGAAAATTGGGTTAACCGCGGGCCTGCCTCAACGGGGCCTTTGCGGATAGGAGTACGAACATGAAATTCCTCGATCTCGCAAAGGTCTATATCCGGTCCGGTTCGGGCGGCAGTGGCTGCGTCAGCTTTCGCCGCGAGAAATATATCGAATACGGCGGGCCGGATGGCGGCGATGGCGGCAATGGCGGCTATGTCTGGGCCGAGGCCGTGGACGGGCTGAACACGCTGATTGATTTCCGCTATCAGCAACATTTTTTCGCCGACAACGGGCGGCCCGGCATGGGCCAGCAACGCAGCGGCAAATTTGGCGAAGATATCGTGCTGAAAGTGCCGGTTGGCACCGAAATTCTGGACGAAGACGAAGAGACAGTGATTGCCGATATGACCGAGGTCGGGCAGCGCGTGTTGCTGGCCAAGGGCGGCAATGGCGGCTGGGGCAACCTGCATTTCAAAACCTCGACCAACCAGGCGCCGCGCAAATCCAACCCCGGACAAGAGGGCGTAGAGCGCACCATATGGTTGCGCCTGAAGCTGATCGCTGATGCGGGGCTGTTGGGCATGCCGAACGCGGGAAAATCCACGTTTCTGGCGGCCACATCCAATGCACGGCCTAAAATCGCGGATTATCCGTTCACCACCTTGCACCCCAATCTGGGCGTGGTCGGGATTGACGGTGCCGAATTCGTGATGGCCGACATCCCCGGTTTGATCGAAGGCGCATCCGAGGGGCGCGGGCTGGGCGATCTGTTTTTGGGCCATGTCGAACGCTGCGCGGTGTTGTTGCACCTGATCGACGGCACATCCGAAGATGTGGTTCTGGACTATGAAACCATCATCGGCGAGCTGGAGGCATACGGCGGGGCCCTGGCCGACAAACCCCGCGTGACCGCATTGAACAAGATCGACGCATTGGACGAGGAAGAGCGCGCCGAAAAACTGTCCGCGCTGGAAAAAGCCAGCGGAGGCAAGGTGTTGCCCATGTCCGGCGTGTCCCGCGAAGGGTTGGATACGGTGCTACGCGCCGTGCGTTCCCAAATCACCGAAGACCGGCTGCGCATGGCCAAAAACGAAGAAGAGCAGGAAACGTGGCACCCCTAAGCAGCGCCAAACGCATTGTAATCAAGATCGGTTCGGCCCTTTTGGTGGACCGGGCCAAGGGCATGTTGCGTGACGATTGGTTGGTCGCCCTGGCGCAGGATGTCGCGATGTTCAAGGCGCGCGGCGCGGATGTGATTTTGGTATCCTCCGGTTCGATCGCATTGGGGCGCGGGGTGTTGCACCTGCCCAAGGGCGCACTGGCGTTGGAACAGTCACAGGCCGCCGCAGCCGTAGGGCAGATCCGATTGGCCCGCGCCTATGAAGAGGTGCTGCAACCCCATGGCATCATCACCGCGCAAGTGCTTGTGACACTAGAAGATTCCGCAGATCGCCGCCGTTATTTGAACTCGCGTGCGACCCTGGAACAACTGCTGGATCTGGGCGTGGTGCCGATCATCAATGAAAATGATACCGTCGCCACAGATGAGATCCGCTATGGTGACAATGACCGTTTGGCGGCGCAAATGGCGGTGACTGTTGGCGCGGATATATTGGTATTGCTGTCAGATGTTGACGGATTTTATGACAGCAATCCGCAGGTGAACTCTGCCGCGCAAAGATTTGATTTTATAGAAGAAATTACTCCGGAAATCGAAGAGATGGCAGGCGAGGGCACATCGGGTCTGTCAAAGGGGGGCATGATCACCAAGCTGCTGGCGGCGAAAACCGCCACGGCGGGCGGCTGTGCGATGGCAATCACCGAAGGATCGGCGATGCGGCCCTTGCTGGCGCTGGAAAACGGTGCGAATGCCACATGGTTCACCGCACAGGACACGCCGCAACTGGCCTATAAGCGCTGGATCGCGTCGATGAAACCGCAGGGCGAAATCCGGCTGGATGCAGGTGCGGCGCAGGCGTTGAAAGCCGGCAAAAGCCTTTTGCCTGCGGGGGTCAGCGGTGTTGATGGCGCCTTTGGCCGGGGTGATCCTGTCGCCATTCTGGACCAGAACGGGCATAAGTTGGGGCAGGGGTTGTGCCGCTATACCGCCGCCGAGGCCCGCGCAATCAAAGGCCACCAAAGTGCTGAAATTGAACAGATTTTAGGATATCCGGGCCGATCTGCCCTGATCCACCGTGATGAAATGGCGCTATAGGGGGACCATTATGAGCGATGTATCCGCAGTGATGAGAGAGATGGGGCGCAAGGCGCGTGCGGCCTCCGCCGAGCTGGGCTATGCCACGGGCGCGCTGAAACAGGCCGCGCTGGTCGCTGCCGCCGATGCGGTTTGGCAGGACCGCGCCGCGATCATTGCCGCCAATGCCAAGGACATGGCATATGGCACCGAAAAGGGCCTGTCGCCCGCGATGATGGACCGCCTTATGCTGGACGAACCCCGCATTCAGGGCATTGTCGACGGATTGCGCGCCGTGGCCGAACAGCCCGATCCCGTGGGCGAGGTTCTGGCCGATTGGGATATGCCATCGGGGTTGAATATCCGGCGCGTGCGCACGCCATTGGGGGTGATCGGGGTGATCTATGAATCCCGCCCCAATGTGACAGCGGATGCAGGCGCATTGTGCCTAAAGGCGGGCAATGCGGTGATTCTGCGCGGCGGATCAGAGAGCTTTCACAGCTCGGGTGCGATTCATGCCTGTCTGGTCAAGGGGTTACGTGCCGCTGGCCTGCCCGAGGATGCGATCCAGTTGGTGCCGACCCGTGACCGCGCTGCGGTGCAGGAAATGTTGACCATGACCGATTTCATCGACGTGATCGTGCCCCGTGGTGGCAAGGGGTTGGTCGGGCTGGTGCAACGCGAGGCCCGCGTGCCGGTCTTTGCCCACCTGGAAGGCATCGTGCATATCTATGTCGACAAGGGCGCCGATCCGGTCAAGGCGATGAACGTGGTGCTGAACGCGAAAACGCGGCGCACGGGGATTTGCGGCGCGGCGGAATGCCTGTTGATTCACCGCGATATTGCTGCGGGTCTGGGCGCCGATCTGGTGGCGGCCTTGTCGGCCAAAGGCGTGACCGTTCATGCGGGTGAGGGGCTACAGGGCATCCCCGCCACCGAGGATGATTGGGGCCATGAATATCTGGATATGGATATCGCCGCCAAGGTTGTCGATGATGTAGATGGCGCGATTGATCATATCCGCCGCTATGGATCAAACCACACCGATTGCGTGATCACCGAAGATGATGCCGTGGCCGACCGGTTTTTTCAACGCCTGGACAGCGCCATTTTGATGCGCAATGCGTCTACCCAGTTTGCCGACGGGGGCGAATTCGGCATGGGCGCGGAAATCGGCATTGCCACGGGCAAGATGCACGCGCGCGGCCCGGTGGGCGCGGCGCAGCTCACCTCTTTCAAATATCTGGTGACAGGGGATGGGACGGTTCGGGCCTGAGGGTCAGAACTTTAACATCACTTCGGAATCCGACATGCGGGCGGTCAGGCGACGGCCCGCATCGGCCAACAGCACCGGCAACAGGGCAAATTGCAACTGCGCCGGGGCAAGATCGGTGCTGGGCTGGGTCAGCGACAGGTTGCCCCAAAGGTCGGGTTCGATCCGGAAGCGGCCTGATTGGGCCTCGATCATCCAGCTGGGGCCGTCTTTTTTGATGACCACAGTGCCACCATGGGGCATGGCGGATTCAAAACATTGCAGCGCCAGAAACACCAGCCGGACTTCGCTCCGCTGGATGTCAGCATCGGGCTGCCAGTCGAAATTCACGCGCCCGCCCTTGGCCAGATCTGAAAGAATGGTTTTTATTTCAATGGCACCAATGGCTTGTGTATCGGATGCCGCGCCATAGGCGACCCGAAAGAATTTGATACGGGCCTGCGCGTTGGTCACGCTATCTGCGATCAACTCCATTTCGGGGCTGTCCCCTATGGTCATTTGCAACAATTCCAACCCGTTGCCAATTGCACCGATGGGTGAAATCAGGTCGTGACAGATACGAGAGCCTATCAATGCGGCCAGACCGGAGTTAGAAGGGGGCATATTTTCCTCCGCAAAAGGGCTGTGAAATGTCGAATGATCTGAACGCGATGTTAGAGCCAGGAATGTTGGTAGAACATCCCAATAAACCGGACTGGGGTACGGGGCAGGTGCAATCCAATATCGGTGGCAAGATCACCGTTAATTTTCCCGATGCTGGCAAGGTGGTCATCCAAGGCTCCCGTATTGCGCTCATTCCCGTCTTTGATCGTTGAACTTGGTTAACGAAGGGTTATCACAGACGGGATCAAAGGCAAAAACCTGTTTCTGGGCAGGGCGGTTGCCTTTTGCCTGCTGCGCTTTTAGAACCGCACAACACCGCCCTCAGGATCATGATGGATGACCCGTATCGCGCCTATTTTTACCACCCGGCTGGCTGAAAACCCCGACGATCTGCGCGCAGCGCAGCGTTTGCGTTACCGCGTTTTCGTCGAGGAGCTGGGCGCGGACGGTGATGGGGTAGACCATGAAAATCGTTTGGAAACAGACACTTTCGACCCATTCTTTGACCATTTGTTACTATTGGATGAGGCCCGCCCCGATGGTGAAAAAGTGGTGGGCGTTTACCGTTTGCTACGCGATGATCAGGCCAAAACCATGGGCCGGTTTTACTCCGAAGATGAATATGACCTAAGCGCCCTGTTAGCTTCGGGGCGCAAGTTGTTGGAATTAGGCCGTTCCTGTCTGCATCCCGATTACCGGGGCGGTATGGGAATGTATCATTTATGGTCCGCGCTATCGCGTTATGTGGACAGCCACGGGATCGAAGTGTTGTTTGGCGTGGCCTCGTTTCACGGAACCGATCCCCTGGCCTTGGCGCAGCCGCTCGGCATGTTGCATTACAATCATCTGGCACCGCCGGAATTGCGGGTGCGCGCCCGGCCCGATCACCGCGCCCAAATGGATACGCTGCCTGATGACCAGATCGACCGTCGCGCCGCCATGTTGCAGGTGCCCTCACTGATCAAGGCCTATCTGCGTTCCGGCGGGTTTGTCGGGGACGGAGCCTATATTGATCATGCATTCAATACGATTGATGTCTGCCTGATACTGGATGTCGCAAAGATGAGTCAGCGACAAAGATCTATATATTCCAAAGACCTATCCAAATGAGCGTGGTCTGGGACAAGGGGGATTACCCGCCCGCACCGAAACCGGGATTGCTTGGCTGGTTGCTGATTGTCCTGCGTGGTCTTGCGCTTGTTTTTGTGGTGTTTGGCGGGTTGACCTTGCTGTTGCTGATCCGGCTGATCGAAGCACCGGTTCACGGGCTTTACCGCCCTTGGACACCATGGATTACGCAAACCGTCTGCCGTTGTGCGCTGTTCATTCTGGGGATCGGGTTTTCCACCCGGGGTAAACCGATGAAAGAACGCGGGGCCATCGTCGCAAACCATTCCAGTTGGTTGGATATTTTCACGCTAAACGCCCGTAAACGCATCTATTTCGTGTCCAAGGCCGAGGTGGCGAATTGGCCGGGCATCGGTTGGCTGGCCCGCGCAACCGGCACGGTGTTCATCACCCGCGACCCACGCGAAGCAAAGGTGCAACAACAGATTTTCGAAGCCCGCCTGCTGGCAGGCCATAAATTGCTGTTCTTCCCCGAGGGCACCTCTAGTGACGCAATGCGTGTTTTGCCATTTAAATCAACGCTCTTTCAGGCGTTCTTAACACCGGATTTGCGTCATGAAATGCATATCCAGCCCGTGACGGTTATCTATCAGGCACCCGACGGGTTTCGTGATGATTTCTACGGCTGGTGGGGGGATATGGGGTTCGGTGAACATCTGCTGATGATGCTGGCGTCACGCAAACACGGAGCGGTCGAACTGGTCTATCATGCGCCGGTCCGTGCCGATGCATATCCGGATCGCAAAGCGCTGGCCGCCGATCTGGAAACCCGTGTACGCAGCGGAATGCCGATCGAACGCCAAATCAAAGATACCTGAAAAACACCCCGTAAGTATTTTGTAAATTCAGGAAAATACCGATTTCAGCTTGGCTATTTCTGCGACAGGGTCTTCTGTTTCCCATATCTCGGTGCCGATACCAAAGAAATCGGTATAGGGGGAAATGTCACGCACCAATGCCACATCAAGCCCGCCCTCGGCAACGACCGGAAGTTCGATCATTTGCGACCACCATTCGAACAACTCTGCGTCGGCCAGGGTCCCGTCGCCAAGGGTGCTGCCGCCCAGCGGGCCAAAAGACACGTAATCCGCGCCAGCCTCGCCCGCGCCGATCCCGTCATGGCGTGATGCGCCGCAGAATGCGCCAACAATCGCGTCCGCGCCCAGTTCCTTGCGGGCTTTGCGCACCGAACGCGCGCCATCGGTCAGATGAACACCATCCAGCCCCAGCCGCTCTACCAGCAGGATATGGCGTTCCACCACCAGTGCCACATCACGCGACATGGTGATTTCGCGGCAGGCATCAACGGCCCGGCAGATTTTATCTTCGTCATGTGTGGCCATGGCCAGACGCACACAGGCCACATCCTGGGCGTCCAATACCTGTGCCAATTGATCTGGAAACCGGCTCAGTTCGAATTCGGGCGGTGAAATCAGGTAGATCTGTGGCGCTTCCGGTTCTGACATCTTGGTTTCCTTCTCGTTCCAGTCGCCTCTTACCGCGAAATCAATGCCTTGGCCAATGGGGAAAGCATGCCCCGCACCTTCTTTGTTCCAAAAATACTCTGACTTCCTTTGCAAAACTGCGCCCCCTGTCATAAAGACCGCAGAAACCGCCAAGGAGCCATCCCATGTCCCAACCCAGTATCGTTCTGGTTCGCCCGCAGATGGGCGAAAACATCGGCGGGGCCGCAAGGGCCATGTATAATTTCGGGCTGGACCGGATGGCGATTGTCGATCCGCGTGATGGCTGGCCCAATCAAAAAGCGGTGGCCATGGCATCGGGCGCGGGGCGTTTGCTGGATCAGGCGCGCATCACCGAAACGCTGGCCGAGGCACTGGATGACGCCACATTTGTATTGGCCACCACGGCGCGCGCGCGTGATCTGACCAAACCCGTGGTCACACCGGAACGCGCTATGGAACTGACCCGCGAGAAAATCGCCGCAGGGGGCAAGGTGGCCATCATGTTTGGCCCCGAACGGGCAGGGCTGGAAAACGAAGACATCGTGCGTGCCAATGCCATCGTTTCGGTTCCGGTAAACCCTGATTTTGCCTCGCTTAATCTGGCGCAATGTGTGTTGTTGCTGGCCTATGAATGGCGCCGCCAACAGGGCGCCGAGCCAGAGCGCGTTGAAATGGCCGGCGGTGAATGGGCCACCGCAATCGAGGTTGAAAAACTGACCGAACATTACGAACAACGTCTGGAGGACGCCGGTTTCTTTTTCCCGCAAACCAAGGCCGAGTCGATGAAGACCAATCTGCGCAATATGTGGAGCCGCTTTCCCATGACCCGATCCGATGTGCAAATGCTGCATGGGATGCTGCGCCAAATGGTCCGCTGGAAAGAGCGGGGCTAACACTGGACGAACCCCGCGTCGCGCCCTAGGTTCGCGGCAAACACCAAGAGGCATAAAATGAGCGGCAAGCGCAGCATTTTTGAAGAGGTCGCAACAGAGCAGACCACCAGACCCGAACTCAAGGCAGGGGTGATTGACGCAGGGCGGCGCAGCGGCGCACGCAGGGGCATTCGCGCATGGCTGATGGTTTTGTTTGCGCTGGTCGTGATAATGATTGCGGTGGGCGGGTTGACGCGCCTGACCGACAGCGGGTTGTCGATCACCGAATGGAAACCCGTCACAGGTGCCATGCCCCCGTTGAACGCTGCGGATTGGCAGGCAGAGTTCGCCAAATATCAGGATAGTCCCGAATTCCGGTTGGAAAACAACTGGATGGATGTGTCTGATTTCAAATCAATCTATTGGTGGGAATGGGGCCATCGCCAGTTGGGCCGTGTGATCGGGCTGGTTTGGGCGCTTGGGTTTGTCGGCTTTTTGTTGGCAGGTCAAATTCCCAATGGCTGGACCGGGCGGTTGCTGTTGATCGGCGTTCTGGGCGGGGTGCAGGGCGCCGTCGGGTGGTGGATGGTACACTCTGGCCTGAAGGGTGCGATGACGGATGTGGCCTCTTACAGGTTGGCCACCCATCTGGGGCTGGCATTTTTGATACTGGGGTTCATCGGCTGGTATGTGTTGATGCTGGGGCGGTCCGAACGCGACCTGATGCAGGCGCGGCGCGGCCGCGAGGCCAAACTGTTTGGCATGTCCACGGGGTGGCTGCATTTTGCGGGGCTGCAAATTCTGATCGGAGCCCTGGTCGCGGGCATTGATGCTGGTCGCAGCTTTACCGACTGGCCCCTGATGGGCGGGCAGTTCCTGCCGCCCGATGCCCTGCATATCGAACCTATATGGCGTAATTTCTTTGAAAATCCGGGCTTGGTGCAGTTCATTCACCGTATGGTCGGGTATCTGCTGCTGGCGTTTTCGGTGGTGGTGTTTCTGCGGGGGCGTAAATCGGCCAACGGGCGCACGCGCGCTGCGTTCACTGCCGCCTTTGCCGCGCTATGTGTGCAAATCGTTTTGGGTATTTTCACCGTTATCTATGTCGCCCCGTGGCAAATCGCCATTGTGCATCAGGTCATGGCGGTTGCCGTATTTACCCTGATCCTGCGGGCGCGGTTCAACGCGGCCTATCCCCTGCAACAATCCATTCGCGGAGCATAACATGAGCTATACAGATCTGATGGCATTTCAACGCGATACCGCTGCTTTGGGGCAGGTCTCAGGGCGGCTTGGCTGGGATCAGGAAACGGTTATGCCGCGCGGTGCAGGCCCGCAACGGGCCGAAGAAATGGCCGCAATGGCATCTGTCCTGCATGAGCGGCGCATTGATCCGCGTATCGGTGACTGGCTGGCGGCGATTGATGCCACCGGTCTGGATGCCGTCGGGCGGGCGCAACTGCGCCACATCAAACGCGATTTTGATCGCACCGCAAAGTTGCCCGTGGCATTGGCGGCGGAACTGGCCCGCACCCGCAGTCAGGCGCATTTGGCCTGGGCCGAGGCCCGCAAGGACGAGGATGTCCCCGCGTTCCTGCCGATGCTGGACAAAATGATCGCCCTGAAACGCGAAGAGGCGCAGGCGCTGGCCGATGGCGGTGATTTATATGATGCGCTGCTGGATGATTATGAACCGGGGGCCAAGGCCGCCGATTTACAGGCGATGTTTGACGCATTGCGCCCGCGATTGGTGGCCTTGCGCGCCGCCTGTTTGGAAAAACCTGCGCCTGCTGGGTTGTCGGGCGAGTTTGACGAATCCGCGCAGATGAAACTGACGCGGCTGTTGGCGAAAACATTCGGTTATGACATGGCGCATGGGCGGGTGGATAAGGCGGTGCATCCGTTTTCGTCCGGTTCGGGGCTGGACGTGCGCATTACCACACGCACCGATGCCCATGATCCGTTCAATTGCTTTTATTCGACCATCCACGAGGTCGGCCATGCTTGCTACGAGCAAGCCATTGATCCTGCTTACCTTTTGACTCCGTTGGGGCAGGGGGTGTCGATGGGGGTGCATGAAAGCCAAAGCCGGATTTATGAAAATCAACTGGGGCGTTCGCGTGCCTTTACCGGCTGGTTGTTTGACCAGATGAAACTGGCCTTTGGCGATTTCGGGATTGCCGATGCGGATGCGTTTTACGCCACCGTGAACCGGCTGAAAAACGGGTTTATCCGCACCGAGGCCGACGAGGTGCAATATAACCTGCATGTGATGTTGCGCTTTGATCTGGAACGCGCCATGATTGCTGGTGATCTGGTGGCCAATGATCTGGAGTCCGCGTGGAATGACCGCTTTGCGGCCGATTTCGGGTTTGCGGTGGACAGGCCGTCAAACGGCTGTTTGCAGGATGTGCATTGGTCCGAAGGATTGTTTGGCTATTTCCCGACCTATAGTTTGGGCAATGTTTATGCGGGGTGCCTGAATGCGGCGTTGCGCGTTGATGTGCCTGACCTGGATGCCGCACTGGCAAGAGGCGACACATCGCCCGCCACGCAATGGCTGGGCGAAAAGGTGCAGCGCCACGGCGGGCTGTATGAACCGCGCGAGGTGATCACAAACGCCTGTGGCACCGCACCAAGCGAGGCACCGCTGCTAACCTATCTAGAGCAGAAATTCGGCGCGCTATACGGGTTATAGGGCTAGATCAGCGCCATCCGCTCGGCCCGTTCCGGGTCGGGGAATGGGCGATAAAGCCCGAAATCCGCGTTTGAAATCAATGTGTTGACATTGCGATACATGGTTTCAATGGCTTCGTCCTGCGTGCCGGTCAGGCGAAATGCGCTGTCCAGCTGGGCAAGGTCGTCCACCTCGATTTCCAAAAGGAAATCGCGGTTATTGCCTGATGCAAGGTTCAACTTGCGGCGCAACAAGCGCCAGTTCTGGATCGTGCCACGAGATTTAAGAAATTCCATCCAATGTTCCATGGCCTGCGCAAATGCCAGCGCCTTGGCGTCGTCTTTCAGATCAATCGCACAGGTATATAGGTTCATCTTTTGCTCCTCCGCATCGCGGGGGTAGCATAGGTTGTTCTGCTTACGATCAGGTTAAGCCGGGCAGGGGCCAGACCGGCAAATTTCGCCATCATGTCATTATGCTGCAATAATCAAATTACTTTTCAATAAAATCAATGTCTTAAACTATGTTCACCCCCCCGGCCTACGCAAGGGGCGCTCTGCCATTGCACCCTATATCATGGCTCTGATATAGTCTGGGGAACAATATATAGAATGTCGCTGACAGACGGGAAGATTACGTGAACGACACGCCAGAAACCCCTGAAAACGAACAAGAAAAAACACCAGAGCGCGCGGTGCATCACGGCCCGACCGTGTCGATCGAGGCCGAGATGAAAACATCTTACCTTGATTATGCGATGAGCGTGATCGTCAGCCGAGCCATTCCCGACCTGCGCGACGGGTTGAAACCGGTGCATCGGCGCATCCTTTATGCGATGCACGAAACCAACAACAGTCACGATAAATCCTATCGCAAATCGGCGCGTCCGGTGGGCGATGTGATGGGTAAATACCACCCGCATGGTGACTCTGCTATCTATGACGCGCTGGTGCGGATGGCGCAGGATTTTTCCATGTCGCTGCCACTGCTGGACGGGCAGGGGAACTTTGGTTCGATGGATGGCGATAATGCTGCCGCCATGCGCTATACCGAAGTGCGGATGGACAAACCCGCCGCCTACCTACTGGCCGATATCGACAAAGATACCGTTGATTTTCAAGACAATTATGATGGCAAAGACCGCGAACCCTCGGTTCTTCCGGCGCGGTTTCCCAATATGCTGGTCAATGGTGCGGGCGGTATTGCCGTGGGCATGGCGACCAACATTCCGCCGCATAACCTGGGCGAGGTGATTTCGGCCTGTCTGGCGCTGATTGATGAACCCGACCTGACCAGCGAACAGTTGATCGAATATGTGCCCGGTCCCGATTTCCCCACCGGCGGCATCATGTTGGGCCGCAGCGGCGCACGCAAGGCCTACCTCGAGGGGCGCGGTTCGGTTGTGATCCGTGCGAAAACCCGGATCGAGGAGATCAGGAAAGAGCGCTATGCCATTGTTCTGGACGAGATTCCCTATCAGGTGAACAAGGCGTCAATGATCGAAAAGATCGCCGAACAGGTGCGCGACAAAAAGATCGAAGGCATCGCCCATGTGCAGGATGAATCCGACCGCAACGGTGTGCGGGTCGTGGTCGAACTGAAACGTGATGCCACCCCCGATGTGGTGCTGAACCAGCTGTTCCGGTTCACCCCGATGCAGACCTATTTCGGCTGTAACATGCTGGCGCTGAACGGCGGCCGCCCCGAACAACTGACCCTGCGCCGGTTCCTGACCTGCTTCATTGATTTTCGCGAAGAGGTTGTGGCGCGCCGCACCGCATACGAGCTGCACAAAGCCCGCGAGCGCAGCCACATTCTGTGTGGTCTGGCCGTGGCCGTCACCAATGTGGACGAGGTCGTGGCGACAATCCGCTCCTCGGCCGATGCCGCCGAAGCGCGTGAAAAACTGATGACGCGGCGCTGGCCTGCGCAGGACATCGCGCAATATATCAAACTGATCGACGACCCCAGCCACACCATCCACGAGGACGGCACCTATAACCTGTCCGAGGTTCAGGCCCGCGCCATTCTGGAATTGCGCCTGCAACGCCTGACCCAGATCGGTGTCAAAGAGGTCACAGACGAGTTGGAAGAATTGGCCAAGAAGATCAAGGAATACCTTGAAATTCTGGGATCACGCGAACGGATCATGGGCATCATCGGCGACGAACTGCGCGAGGTGCGCGACCTGTTCGCGGTGCCGCGCCGCACGGAAATCGTCGATTGGGCCGGCGATATGGACGACGAGGACCTGATCGAACGCGAGGATATGGTCGTGACCATCACCTCGGGCGGCTATATCAAACGCACACCTTTGGCCGATTTCCGCGCGCAAAAACGTGGCGGCAAGGGGCTGTCGGGGATGCAGACCAAAGAAGAAGACGTGGTCACCACGCTTTTCGTCGCCAACACCCATACGCAGCTGCTGTTTTTCACCACCGATGGCATGGTCTATAAACTGAAATGCTGGCGCCTGCCGCTGGGTGGACGCACCTCCAAGGGCAAGGCGATTGTGAACATCCTGCCGATCCCGACGGGTGTTTCGATTGCCGCCATCATGCCGGTGGATCGCCCCGATGATGAATGGGATGACCTACAGGTCATCTTTGCCACTTCTGCTGGAACTGTGCGCCGTAACCGTTTGTCAGACTTCACAAAAGTCATGCGCAACGGCAAGATTGCGATGAAGTTCGAAGACGATCATGCCGACACCCGCCTGATCAATGCGGCCATCTGTTCCGAGGATGACGATGTGATGCTGGTCACCAGTTCGGGCCGCGCGATCCGGTTCCCATCGACGGATGTGCGGGTGTTCAATTCGCGCAATTCGGTCGGTGTGCGCGGGGTCAAACTGCTGGGCGATGACGAGGTCGTGTCGATGTCGGTGATCCGCCATTTCGATGCCACATCGGACGAACGCGCCGCCTATCTGAAAATGCGCCGCCTGATGGCCGGCGTGACCGAAGAAACCGAAAGCGACGAAGAAGAAGGCAACGCCAATACGCAATTGCCGCAGGAGCGCTATGCCGAGATGTCGGCGGCGGAAAACCTGTTGTTGACCATCACCGCGCAGGGCGCGGGCAAGCTCAGCTCCAGCCACGATTACCCGGTGCGGGGCCGTGGTGGCATGGGCGTCACCGCTTGGACCAAGGGCATGACATCCGGCGCGATCATCGCCTCTTTCCCTGTGGAAATGGACGATCAGGTCATGCTGGCCACATCCAAGGGGCAGTCGATCCGCGTGCCGGTTGATGGCATTTCCTTCCGGTCGCGTTCGGCTGGCGGCGTGCGGGTGTTCAACACGGGCAAGAACGAATTTGTGGTATCCGTGGCGCGCATTGCCGATCAGGGCGACGAAGATGTGGCCGATGACGGCAACGCCGGAGCAACCGAAGAGTAACAGGCTTCATTGTTCCGGAAATACTCAAAACAAAAGGGGGCCTTGGCCCCCTTTCTTAATCCAACACATGAACCTGAAAATCAGGGAATGATGCGGGTGTATTTCACGCCTTCCAGTGTCGCGCCCAGTAACAAACCTGCCTGACCAAAAATCACCGCCAGCACAGGGGCCGTCGCAGTGGTGGTTTCGGCGCGCATGTTTTCGGCCTTGTCGTTGAACACATATTCCACATCTGCCCCTGCGGCCCAGCCGGACGAGCGGCGGAACCTCATCAGCGCCTCGTCGGTCATGAAAAACAGCACATGAGCATATTGCTGTGCGCCGATTTGCAGGCCGAAACTGCCCTTGGTGGCGGAATAGTAATCCACCGTCACGCCGCCCACACGCAATGCGCCGCGCCCGTAACCGCCGCCAAAGCCAAACCCGGCCTCGGTCACCAGGGGCATCACCAATTGGCCGGTGGATTTCGCCGCCAGATCGCGGGTCGACGGGTATTTATTATAAAGATGCCCCAGCGTGGAATCCACGCGTGCATCAATGGTTTCGCTGCCACGCGAACCGATGCCGTTGCCACAGGCCGCGGTCACGCCGGTGCCTGCCAATGCCAGCGCAAATTTGCGACGGGTCAATAGAGTCATGTTGATATTCCTGTGCCTGACTGCTGATCCGGGTCTTTTGCCCGACTATAGCAATATCTTACCGCGCAGGGCTGCCCCTGTCACGCGGCAAACCGCCGATCACGAAAATGCGCGTTTTTTCGCGCTGAATTCAGGATTTTCCCAGAATGCGCGCCACTTCGGGGGCGAAATAGGTCAAAACCCCGTCACATCCGGCGCGTTTGAAACACATCAGGCTTTCCAGCATCGCCTTTTCGCCGTCGATCCAGCCGTTCATGGCCGCGCCTTTGATCATCGCGTATTCGCCCGATACCTGATAGGCAAAGGTGGGCGCGCCGAACGCATCTTTGACGCGGCGACAGATGTCCAGATAGGGCATTCCGGGTTTGACCATCACCATATCCGCCCCCTGTGACAGGTCGCGTTCGACCAGCCGGATGGCCTCGTCACTGTTGGCAGGGTTCATCTGATAGGTGGTTTTGTCGCCTTTCAATGCGCCCGATGCACCCACCGCATCACGGAACGGGCCATAGAATGCCGAGGCATATTTCGCCGCATAGGACAGGATCATCACATCCTTATGGCCCGCAGTTTCCAGCGCGTTGCGCATGGCCGAAATGCGGCCATCCATCATGTCGGACGGGCCAATGATATCAGCACCGGCATCGGCCTGCGACAGGGTTTGTTTGACCAAGGCATCAATCGTTTCGTCATTCTGGATCTTGCCATCAACCACAAACCCGTCGTGGCCCAATGAATTATAGGGGTCCAGCGCCACATCGGTCATGATCGCAATCTCGGGCACGGCGGATTTGATGGCGCGGGTGGCGCGGTTGGACAGGTTGTCGGGGTTCCATGCTTCGGCGCAATCCTCGGTCCGTTTCGCTGGGTCGGTATAGGGAAACAGGCAAATCGCCGGAATGCCCAGATCGGCGGCTTCGCGGGCGGCCTCGACCACCTTATCCACGCTTAACCGGTTAACGCCGGGCATGGATGCAACGGGTTCTACCACGCCTTCGCCGTCGCGCACAAAAACGGGCCAGATCAGATCGCCCACCGACAGCGTGTTTTCTGCAGTCAGGGCACGGGTTGCGGGGGATTGGCGCGCACGGCGGAACCTTGTGGCGGGAAAGGGGGCTTGGGTTGGTTTCATATTGCGGCTCCTCCGGTGTGGGCGTGTCGTAAATACATCGCGTAACGGGTGACACGGAATTCACGCTTGCTCAAGGGTAGGAATTGCCGCGCATCGCGGATATGACTGCGCCAACGCCCCCGAAATGCTGCCGGACGCTGCCCCTTGAACTGGTACGACCTTCTTAACGAAACCATTGATATGCGCACCTTCTCGAACCTTTGGTTCTGGATTGCGTTGGCGGTGCTGTGGTCGTCGGTCAGCCATTATATCCTTGGCGTGCCCTATGATATGGTGGTGCGCGCCGCCCGCAAGGAAGGCGCCGCGCAACAAGACCTGGAAGATATGGTGCGCGTTAACGTAAACCGCATGATGTATATTTCCGGCGTTGCGGGCCTGTGGTTGTTGGGCATGGGCTGCTTCATTCTGACCACGCTGGCCTTGCTGGGGTTCATCTATGACATCCATCTGGCGCAGGCCCTGTTTTTGATGGGCTTTCCGCTGGCGCTGATCGGTCTGCACAGCCTGAACACTGCACATTTGATTCGCGAACGGCAGTTGCTGGGCGATGCCCTGCGGCGCAAATTGGGGTGGCATAGGTTCTGGACACAGGTGATTGCCATGTTATCTGTGTTCGTCACGGCGCTGTGGGGGATGTATCAGAACCTGTCAGCAAAGCTGCCCGATGACATCTACAGCCCAAGGGGCGAAGTGATCCAGCATGACCAAGACCGACCACATCACGATCGGGGGCGCACCCGAGGGATTTGACGCGCGCCTGATCCTGGAAGAGATCACCCGCAGCAAAGCCCCCGTGGTGCATGTCGCCCGCGATGACAAACGTATGGCCGCAATGGAAGCCGCATTGCGGTTTTTCGCGCCCGACATGCCTATTGTGCGGTTTCCGGGTTGGGATTGCCTGCCCTATGACCGCGTGTCGCCCAACCCTGATGTATCGGCCACGCGTATGGCCACGCTGGCGGGGCTGGTGCATGGGATGCCGTCGCAATTTGTGCTGCTGACCACGATTGGCGCAGCGATGCAAAAACTGCCTGCCCGCGCAGTGTTGCAAGAGGCCGCATTTTCCGCCCGCGTGGGCGACCGCGTTGATGAAGCTTTGCTGCGTAACTTTTTGGTGCGCATGGGTTTTTCGCAATCTCCTACGGTGATGGAACCGGGCGATTATGCCATTCGCGGCGGGATCATTGATATATTTCCGCCCGGCGATGGCGGCCCTGTGCGGCTGGATTTTTTCGGTGATGTTCTGGATGGTGCGCGCCGGTTTGATCCGGTGTCGCAGCGCACCACAGAAAAGCTGGACCTGATCGAACTGGCCCCCGTGTCCGAGGTGATACTGGACGAGGCTGCGATCATGCGGTTCCGCCAGAATTACCGGATCGAATTTGGCGCGGCGGGCACCGATGACCCCCTGTATGAGGCCGTCAGCGCGGGGCGCAAACATGCCGGTGTGGAACATTGGTTGCCGTTTTTCTATGACAAACTGGAAGGTCTGTTTGATTACCTGCCCGATGCCAGCCTGTCGCTGGATGATCAGGTGACGCCGACCCGCCTGTCACGCTGGGACAGCATCGAGGACCAATATGAAACCCGCACCGAAGCGTTAAAGCAAAAGGGGCGTTTGGATTCGGTTTATAAACCGGTGCCACCGGGGTTGCTATATCTGGATGATGCGGGTTGGAATGATGCGGTGGCGGGGCGGCGTGTGCTGCAATTCAACCCCTTGCCGCAGGCCACCGGATTGGGTGTTATTGACGCCGGCGGGCGGATCGGGCGCAGCTTTTCACCCGAACGGCAGTTGGAAAATGTCAGCCTTTTCGGGGCTTTGTCGGATCATATTAAGGTGCGTATGGCCAAAGGGCCAGTGATGATTGCATCATGGTCGACAGGCGCACGCGAACGTCTGGACGGGCTGCTAGAAGACGAGGGCCTGAAGGGCGGCGTGCATGTTCTGGATGCGCGCGGCATTGGCAAAACCGGCCTGCATCTGGCGGTTTGGGCGCTGGAACAGGGGTTCGAGGGGCCGGATGAAAACGGCAATACGTTAACCGTTATTTCCGAACAGGATGTGCTGGGCGACAGGTTGATCCGCGCCCCGCGCAAACGGCGCAAGGCCGAAAATTTCCTGACCGAAGCGCAAAGCCTGTCACCGGGCGATCTGGTGGTGCATGTCGATCACGGGGTTGGCCGTTATCTGGGGCTAGAGGTGGTGACCGCCGCAGGCGCCGCGCATGAATGCCTAAGCCTGGAATACGCCGAAAGCGCCAAGCTGTATCTGCCGGTGGAAAACATCGAACTGCTGTCGCGCTTCGGCCACGAAGAGGGGCTGCTGGACCGTCTGGGCGGCGGCGCATGGCAGGCGAAAAAGGCCAAGCTGAAAGAGCGCATTCGTGAAATGGCCGACAAGTTGATCCGTGTCGCCGCCGAACGCGCCCTGCGCCGCGCCCCGATGCTGGAGGCGGACCACCATGCGTGGGAGGAATTTGCCGCGCGGTTCCCCTATACCGAAACCGATGACCAGCTGCGCGCCATTCAGGATGTGATGGACGATCTGGCATCCGGCCAACCGATGGACCGGCTGGTCTGCGGCGATGTGGGCTTTGGCAAAACCGAGGTCGCTATCCGCGCCGCATTCATTGCGGCAATGACGGGCAAACAGGTGGCGGTGATTGCGCCGACCACTTTGCTGGCGCGCCAACATTACAAAGGTTTCGCCGAGCGATTTCGAGGATTTCCGATTAACGTCAAACCCTTGTCGCGCTTTGTTACAGCAAAAAATGCCGCGGCGACCCGTGCGGGGCTGACCGACGGCACGGTGGATATTGTTATAGGCACCCATGCCTTGCTGGCGAAATCCATTAAATTTAACGACCTTGGCCTGCTGATTATTGACGAGGAACAGCATTTTGGCGTGGCCCATAAGGAGCGGCTGAAATCGCTGCGCAGTGACATCCATGTGCTGACCCTGACCGCCACGCCGATCCCGCGCACCTTGCAAATGTCGCTATCTGGCGTGCGCGACCTGTCGATCATCGGCACCCCGCCGGTCGACCGCCTGTCGATCCGCACCTATGTGTCGGAATTCGATGCGGTCACCATCCGCGAGGCATTGTTGCGCGAACATTATCGCGGTGGGCAATCGTTTTACGTGGTGCCACGCATCACCGACCTGCCCGAGATCGAGGAGTTCCTGAAAACCCAGGTGCCCGAGGTCAGCTATATCGTTGCCAACGGCCAGATGGCCGCGGGCGATCTGGATGAGCGCATGAATGCGTTTTACGATGGTAAATATGATGTGCTTCTGGCGACCACCATCGTGGAATCGGGGCTGGATATTCCGACCGCAAACACAATGGTGATCCACCGCGCCGATATGTTCGGGCTGGCGCAATTGTATCAGATCAGGGGCCGTGTGGGCCGCTCAAAAACCCGTGCCTATGCCTATCTGACCACAAAACCACGGGCGAAACTGACCGTTGCGGCGGAAAAACGGCTGCGGGTGCTGGGCAGTCTGGACACGCTGGGCGCCGGGTTCACGCTGGCCAGTCAGGATCTGGATATTCGCGGTGCGGGCAACCTGCTGGGCGAGGAACAGTCCGGCCAGATGCGCGATGTCGGATACGAGCTGTATCAATCCATGCTGGAGGAGGCGATTGCCAAAATCCGGTCTGGCGAATTGGAAGGTCTGACAGATGACGAAGGCCAATGGGCGCCGCAGATTAACCTTGGCGTGCCCGTTCTGATCCCCGAGGTATTCGTGCCCGATCTGGATGTGCGGCTGGGATTGTATCGTCGCCTCAGCACCTTGCAGACCAAAGTTGAGCTGGAAGGGTTTGCCGCCGAACTGATTGACCGCTTTGGCAAGCTGCCCAAAGAGGTAAACACATTGCTGCAAGTTGTGCGTATCAAGGCGATGTGCAAACGCGCAGGCATTGCCAAACTGGACGCAGGTCCAAAAGGCGCGACGATCCTGTTTCACAATGATAAATTCGCCTCGCCGCAGGGGCTGGTTGAATTCATTCAGGCGCAGAACGGGCTGGCCAAGGTCAAGGATAACAAGATCATCCTGCGTCGCGATTGGAAAACCGATGCTGATAAAATCAAAGGTGCGTTCGGCGCAGCCCGCGATCTGGCAGCCAAAGTGATCGAACAGGAAAAGCACAAGAAATCAAAGGCATCAGAGCCGTAATTAACGTGAAAACCATGCCTTTAGCTGTGGGTGCAACCAGTCCCATAACGCCGGTGCGCCGCGTTTGATCGGCGGGGCGACGCGGGTTTCGATCTTGGCCAGCGTCACGTCATGGGCGCGCCAGCCCGCGCCGCCCGATGCCAGATTCTGGTTGGGCGGTTGAAACCGGTCCAATGCCTTGGCGAATATGGCATCCGGAGTTTCGGCGGCTTCGAATTCATCCCAAAGGGCGCGTAGATCGGCGCCCTGATCGGTGGGCAACAGCCCGAAAATCCGGTCGGCGGCCGCCTGTTCGCGGGCCTCTATCGCGGCGTGATCAATATCTTCGCCGTGGATCGGCACATCGCCCGCGTCAATCTCGACCAGATCATGCAACAATAACATGCGGATCACGCGGTCAATGTTTACGCCATCGGGGGCATGTTCGCCCAACACAAGCGCATATAGCGCCAGATGCCACGAATGTTCGCCGGAATTTTCAAACCGCGACCCGTCGCATAGCGCGGTGGCGCGCACCACGTTTTTCAGCGCATCGGCCTGCGTTAAAAAGGCCATCTGCGCGTCCAACCGGGGCGCGCGCACCGTCATCAGCGCGAGGTTTCCGTCAGGCGGCGTTTCACATAGTCGCTTACAGAGCCGATCATTTCATCCATCTGGTCGGGCTTTTCAAAGAAATGTCCAGCGCCATCAACCTCTTGGTGGGTGATGGTGATGCCTTTTTGTTCGTGCAGCTTGCCCACCAGCGCGGTGGTATCGGCGGGTGGGGCCACGCGATCAGCAGTGCCGTTGATGATCAAACCGGACGCCGGGCAGGGCGCAAGGAAGGAAAAATCATACATATTTGCAGGCGGCGACACCGAAATGAAACCGGTGATTTCGGGGCGACGCATCAGCAATTGCATCCCGATCCATGCACCAAAGGAAAAACCGGCAACCCAGCAATGTTTCGAATTGGTGTTCATGGATTGCAGATAATCCAGCGCCGATGCGGCATCGGACAGTTCGCCAACGCCCTGATCATATTCGCCCTGACTGCGCCCGACACCACGGAAATTGAACCGCAGCACGGTGAACCCCATGTTATAAAAGGCATAATGCAGGTTATACACGGCCTTGTGGTTCATCGTTCCGCCGAATTGGGGGTGCGGATGCAGCACAATCGCGATGGGCGCGTCACGGTCCTTTTGTGGATGATAGCGGCCTTCAAGACGGCCTTCGGGGCCGGGAAAAATTACCTCGGGCATGTGGTCCCTGTCTCTCCTCGCATGGCGCGGCGTAAATTCTTGACGAAATCGCTCGGTCACCTTAGAACTATTCCAAACTGCAACGCACAGATTGATGTGGCGTTCAGCGGGTTCAAGCCAGATAGTGCCTGCGCCCGCAAAGGTCAATGTGTGCGCTTGTTTTGCGCGTAAGGGAAATGAACAGATGAAGCTAAGCACAAAAGGCCGATATGCGATGGTGGCCCTGGCCGATATTGCCCTGCAACCCGATGGGGTGCTGGTGACGCTGGGCGATATTTCCAAACGTCAGGACGTATCATTGCCCTATCTGGAGCAGTTGTTTGTGAAATTGCGCCGCGCCGGATTGGTCGAATCGGTGCGTGGGCCGGGGGGCGGTTATCGTTTGGCCCGTTCGCCCAGCGACATCCGTGTGGTCGATGTGTTGGGCGCGGTGGATGAAACCGTGGATGCGATGCACAAAGGGGCAGGGGCCAGCGGCGGCCAGTCGGGCAGCCGCGCCCAATCCATGACCAACCGTTTGTGGCAGGGGTTGTCGGCGCATGTTTATGTCTATTTGCATCAGGCGCGCCTGTCGGATGTAATGAGCAACAGTCTGGCCCCGTGCCCTGCTGTGCCATCGCTGTTTTCGGTGGTGGACGAGGTGTGAGAACCTATCTGGATCATAACGCGACGACCCCGATGCGGGCCGAGGCACGCGCCGCGATGATTGCGGCGCTGGATGTGGTGGGCAACCCGTCGTCGGTCCATGGCGAAGGGCGCGCTGCCAAGGGCGTTGTGGAAAAGGCCCGCGCACAAGTGGCCGCTGCAATGGGGGCGGACGGGGCCGATGTGATTTTCACATCCGGCGCGACCGAAGCTGCGGCATTGGCCATGGCGGGGCGTGAATTGCATGTGTGCGATGTTGAACATGATGCGGTGCTGGCATGGGGGATTTCTGACCTTGATTCAGATGAGCTTGGCCTTGTAAGTGTTTCTGATCCTTTGGTAACTGCGCTGCAAATGGCCAATTCCGAAACCGGCATTCTGCAGGATTTGCCCGATGGTCTGGCCCTGTCGGATATGACGCAGGCCTTTGGCAAGCTGCCGCTGGCGTTCAATTGGACAGGCGCGACCATGGCGTTGATTTCGGCCCATAAACTGGGCGGGCCAAAGGGCATTGGCGCGCTGGTGGTGAAACGCGGCACCGATGTGCCCGCGTTATTAAAGGGCGGCGGGCAGGAAATGGGCCGCCGCGCGGGCACCGAAAACATCGCCGCAATTGCCGGATTTGGTGCGGCGGCCACGGCGGCGGCGCATGATCTGGCCAATGGTTTGTGGGATCGGGTTGCCGCCATGCGCGATTTGCTGGAAAAGGCCATTGAGGCGGGCGCGCCGGGCGCTACCATTGTGGGGAAGGGGGCGCAGCGTTTGCCCAACACCAGCTGCATCATCACCCCCGGATGGAAGGGCGAAACACAGGTGATGCAGATGGATCTGGCGGGATTCGCGATCAGCGCGGGATCGGCCTGTTCCAGCGGAAAACTACGCGCCAGCAATGTGTTACGCGCCATGGGATTTAACGAGGCAGAGGCAAGCGGCGCGATCCGCGTCAGCCTTGGGCCGGAAACGACAGAAGATGACGTGCTGCGGTTTGCCGATATATGGCTGGCCAAGCACAGGAAATTCGCGCCCCAAGGGGCAGCGTAAAAGACGCGAACAGGAGAAGACGATATGTCAGAGGTTGAAGAAATCCGCGAAGGCGTGGAACGCGAAACGGTCGAGGCCGTGCGCGAATTGGGCGGTGCCTATAAACACGGCTGGAACACCGATATCGAAATGGAATACGCGCCCAAGGGCGTGACTCCCGACATCGTGCGCCTGATTTCCAGCAAAAACGATGAGCCCGAATGGATGACCGAATGGCGTTTACAGGCGTTTGACCGCTGGCAGAAAATGGAAGAACCCGATTGGGCCATGGTCAACTATCCGAAAATCGACTTTCAGGATATTTACTATTACGCCCGCCCCAAAAGCATGGAAGTCAAACCCAAGTCGCTGGACGAGGTCGATCCCAAGCTGCTGGCGACCTATAAAAAACTGGGCATTCCCTTGCAGGAACAGATGATTTTGGCCGGTGTCGAGGGGGCAGAAAACATGCCCGTCGAGGGGCGCAAGGTCGCGGTCGATGCGGTGTTTGACTCTGTGTCGCTGGGCACCACCTTCCAGAAAGATCTGGAAAAGGCCGGGGTAATTTTCTGCTCGATTTCCGAAGCGATCAAAAACCACCCTGAACTGGTGAAAAAATATCTGGGCACGGTGGTGCCGCAGTCCGATAACTTTTACGCCACGTTGAATTCGGCCGCGTTTTCCGACGGATCCTTCGTCTATGTGCCGCCCGGCGTGCGCTGCCCGATGGAGCTGTCGACCTATTTCCGCATCAACGCGGAAAACA